>Ga0222712_10001407_pt1 | contig 29708 bp, 29 predicted proteins | sample C33_657DmetaG_FD_165043 | JGI IMG/M metagenome (GOLD analysis project Ga0222712, IMG submission 165043) | Estuarine water microbial communities from San Francisco Bay, California, United States - C33_657D | ecosystem: Environmental > Aquatic > Marine > Unclassified | place: USA: California... | reverse complement strand
ATAACAACTATAGATAAAAGTTTTTTGGACGAAGGCGAAGAGGATGTCGAAATACGAACAAGTGTTCTGCGCAATGGTGGGAATGAGATGGTCTACGACAGAACGGCCATGCGAGGGTTGACCAACGAGGCACAAGCCGCCCTCGAGCAGTTTGGTAAATTAATACAGAGCAATAAGCAGACCATTTATCTCAAGACTGGAGAAATAGCGGTCATCCAGAATTGGCGCACGGCGCACGGGCGTACGCATTTTCAGCCACGCTATGACGGCACCGACAGGTGGGTTAAGAGGGTCATGCTAAGTCGTTCCATGCCCCCCGGTCGTGATATTTATCCGACCGAGCCATATTACGTCGTTAAGTCACGGTCATAGATATGGGCAAAAAGGCATTACGAGCAAAGTACCCAGACCGGCTGTACAACATTGCGCTGCGTGTCAAGGGGTCGCTCAAAAATGAAATTCTTACTGCAGCACGAAAAAACAATATGACCCTTGCTGAGTACATTCTGTATTGCACATGGGAGCACATGCGCTCCGAAAGGGGTGTCCCTCCCCCAGGGAGTGCGCAGTTTACGTTACCTGAGCCAATGGACGTAGTGAGGGCTTACTTTACTGGTGATACGATTCTTGAGCCATGTGGCAAGCAGACATGTGATAAAAAACTAATTGAATTCCAAGGTATGACATTTTGTGATGCCTGCAATGTGAGGGTCCAATGACAAACATAATCGCCGAAGAAGTGTCAACGCTGACTTCTGTTGACTCAGATGGATTGCTCGTAGTTATCAATCAACACGGCAACGACCCAACCGGAACCACTGCTGTGTGGCCAGACATTAAGCAACTTATTGAGATGATGTCCCTGAAGATGGAACTGTATCCATCAAAAATATTTTGGATACAACTGGAAAGTAAGTATCTTCTGTTTCTAATTGCAGAGTCCGACCTCGACTACCCCAAGGCAATGGATGAACTGTCAAGGATTGTTGATGCCCTGCCTCTTAGGAGTTTAAATATTCCAGAGAATCATGGATTGATTACCGCAATCTCAGACGAGCGTCGTTTAGATGGGGTTGAATTTCATCTCTGCAAAAAACAGCACAACTAGTCGCCCCACATCTGGGCAAGTGTTGGTCGTGTTGGCCCAACGCCGCGCCGTCTCTGCTCTGCCGCTAATTGACGACTTGTAAGCCCAGCCCAAACACCATGCATATCTGCTGGTGGGAATTCCAGTGCATACTCAAGGCACTGGAGTTTTACTGGACAATCGGAACATAGGGCGCGAGCCTCAACGATGTAGGTGATGTCTTTGTGTTCCTTCGGAAACATCTTTTCTGTTTTCCCACGACAATTGGCGTAGTTCATCCATGACGAGTTGTCCCCGTATGGTGGTGGCTCTGATTTCATTGTGCTGCTCTCCCGGCTCTCGGCTTGGTGGAAGTTTTGGTTTCCGTTCCGGGATTGGCAGGTTTACGACCAGGAACCGCTTCTTGGTAATAGGTTTGGTATGGGTATCCAGTGTGTGGGTCAAACTTTGCGGCGATTGCCAGAGCATTCAGACAATGTTTTTTTGCTGATATATGTGTGTCAATTTTTCCTTTGATGAGCGCCGCAAGCGCACCAATAGCATATTGACCACCTGTACCTATCGCATATAGGCCACTTGCGTCATTGGACCATGAATAGTCATTGTCAATCTGGTAGATGGTTGCATTGACGGCTAAGAGGATTTCGGAACCATGTTCAGCAGCGTGTTCCGCACTTTCTTTCGGCGGGGGTGAATACCCGTTGACCTCAAAACAATTACGTAATGCGGGAATGAACTTGTTGGTTACGTATTCGTCAAGTTTTTTTCCTTTGAGGGAGTGTGGGGGAGGCGCGACAGGAAGCGAATATGACACGAGATTAATTGCGCGCACATCACCGGCAATGCCGATAAGCATTCCGCCAACTTGGGCAATTTTACAAATATTGCTACTGACCGTATGGATTCTCGAGACATACCCATCTGAATCTATTGACGAGATGCGGCTGTCCGTTCCAAGTACGGCGAATCCATCGCCCTGTACCGCTACGACTGTAGTCATTGCGGCCTACTTTTTGCTTTGCGTCTTCTTGGGCGCTTGCTTCTTCGCTTCTACGTCCTTGGTGGGCGACACAAACTCTTTACCCCGGAACATTCCCCATCCCGAATAGATGGGCATGCATTCGTAGGAAAACTTATGGTCTCCATCGTCTTCGTACATAACGATTCCGAGACCCTGTTGCCAGTTCTCGTGGCGAGTTATTGGTCGTCCATCCAAATCAACTCCACCCTTGGTGCTGGGAATTGCCCCATCAATTCGCGCCAGACATCCTGGCGATGCAGCCATGATTGTGCGTGGCCCATCCCAATCTTCGCGAGTCTTGTGGGCCATTTCGATACGATGAATGTGACCGTAAATGACGCTGCTCTTCTCAGAATTCAAATAGACATGCGCTGTGGAGCCGGAACTCTTCACGCGGTCGCCGTGAATGATGCGTAGTTTCTTGTTTACCCAAATATCTGAGGCTGGATAACCTGGCCGGTACTCAACACCGAAGTCATCCATGCGACAGAGAAATGGAACGGAAAGAACGGGCCATGACTCCGGAGCCATTCCGCGCCTCAGCCCGTACGCCGCAGTTGCATTCTGCACGATATATTTTGGCATCCGTTCTTCGTGGTTCCCCGCCAACCAAACAATCTTGGCGCGTGGAGCGGCGGAACGTAGTTCCGCACAAAATACAGTTGCCCTATCAATCGTTGCCTGAGTGGTCAGGGCATAACTTGGATAAGTGACGTATTTGCCCATTTCGGGTAAGTCCAAATTGTCCCCGACGCAAACAATTAGTTCCGGATTGAGGTGTGCAATTACTTTGAGTGCGACGCTGATTGCATCCTCGTCGTGGGTTGGCTCGAGGGTCCCCTCACGATTGCGGAAAAATCCGAACTGAATGTCTGGCACCACCACGCAGGTTTTGAAGTCTGTTGTTTTGCTTGGCGCTCCACTGGGCTTTGGGATACGCACCTCAGGCCCACGCTGGACAATCTGCCACTCTGGCCCGACCTCCCACTTGGGGCTGATTTGTATCGCTGTTAGGTCGTGAACCTCAGCCTGGCCATCCTCGTTTTTGGTCAACGACTGGTAGATGGAAATCTTTTTGATTTCACCAATCTCATCAATCTCAATTTTGTTTCGAGATAATAAATCAGCAATTGCGCCAAGCGTTTTTGAACTAGTGTCTTTTGCTGTCAGCGATTCCAACTTGTCGGAAAGACTCATGACTGAACCTCCACTGCCAGCGCTTGGCATTTGCAGGTCGAGGGGTTTGCCACACACATCCGCCCCTTGGCAATGGAGTCTCGGCTAACTGAATGGCCCTCGCTCGTAAGTGCCGATGACAGGGAACGAATGGAAATGCTGGGATTTCGCAAGGCGGCAATAAACGCGTTAGCGTCTTCTGTTGCTAGGGTCTTGAGAATGGCGTCAATTCGGCAGCCCTGTACCGTTGTGCCCAATGCCTTGAGTTTGTCGGCAAGCATGCGCTCTCCTTTGGTCAGTTGGTATAACGTGACAAAAGCACAGTAATTACAACGATGGGATTCGGCAATGAATGTTTATGATTTGTTAAGTGCCTATGGCGAGGACAAAGATTTACTGCGAAAAGGTGGATTTCTGTCAACTCACGGCAGAGTGTTGGCAATCCTCATGGCCGACCCATCGGTAACCCAGATTGCTATGTCGGTTATTCTTGGAGTATCGCCATCGGCGGTAGAGAAATCTGTCGCATTTTGGGCAGATATTGGTATCCTGAAATCTGAAAAAACAGGGCGGAACAACGTCTACACGATAGACCGCCAAGCACTCAACAATCACCCAGACATCAAAATAGTGAGACTCCTGCTGGACCATGATTAAGTACGATTCAAATACCCACATTCTCCTGGGGGTTGCCAAGATAATGAAACAGCCGTTTTCTCCCGAGGATGCAATTCACATAATCCCAAGGCTGGATAAACCAAGCAGGGTTAAAGAATCTGCGCGAATTCTTATCAAGGGTGGCTTTTTGGAAGAGTGCGCCGATGGCAAATATATGATTACCCAAATGGGCAGGGAAGAATTATTCGCCATCGCTGCCAGAACAGCACGACAGCGAACGCGTTTGCCCGATGATGGTAATCTATAAATTTCCGGATGCTTCCTACGAAAATAAAACGTAGGTGAGATAATTGTGGGATGGACAATAATCTTTCCCCAATTTTGAGAATTCTATCTGGGGAATTGCGCATTTCGATAGATACTCCCCGTGATGATGATGTGGTTATCGTTGGACCACAAGAGACCGCAGTCGCATCTTCTCTTCTTGCTGTCGTATCCAAGTACGGCAAGTTCAATGAGGACGGGGATGGAGTCTGGGCCGGTTATGAATCGCCCTCAGAAAACGATGTGCAGCACATTGGGGTCAAGTGTGCCAATTGCATCATGTGGGAAGGCGGCTCATCATGCAAGTTAATTTCGTTACCCGTTGAGGCTGGGGGCAAGTGCCGCTTCGCAGTAATACCCAACGGGGTTGTCCGTAAGTCTGCACCCAAGAACGATTATTTATCGATGGATTTGAGTATTCATACGGTTCGTGCATTCGAATTCATAGAGAAGGCCTGCGTTGACCAGGAACTCAAGTCAATGAAGTATACAAAACCAGAACTACGCGAAAATATCAAGAGGCGTATTATGGCTGGCTCCAAAGGCGGGCGACCAGGACAATGGTCCGCGCGCAAGGCACAACTGGTCGCACAAGAGTACCGCCGCGCTGGTGGCGGCTATCGCGGCAAACCCGGCGGAGCCCAGCGGTCCCTCAAGAAATGGACTAGAGAGCGATGGACTACGGCTGACGGGAAACCAGCGCTCCGAAAAGGCAGAATGACAAGATATCTACCAGCAAAAGCATGGAAAAAGTTATCACCAGCACAGCGTCGCGCAACCATAGCCAAAAAACTAGCAGGCGATAAACGAGGGAGGCAGTTTGTCTCCAATACGGAACGTGCCCGCAAGATTGGGGCAGGGGTTCGTAACTCCCGGAAATCCCTGAATGCACACTGGACGACCAACTTTCTTGGTCAGACATTCCCTATCCGTAAATTATTTATTCGCAGAAAACAATTAGGTGCACAAATTGGCGGCACCATAGGGAGTCTTATTAGTAAAGCGAGAGAAAAAGGGCAGTTCGGCAAATGTCGTGGACTGACCATGGTTGATGGTGATGGTGATGGATTTGTATGTAATCCGGTTACCGGGAACGACGACCTCCCAATGGTTGGCTCCAATCCGGTGCTGCAGAGTTTTTGGGGAAATATCATAAAAGATAGTGCGATTTGGGCAGAAAAATATGAGAAAGAAAGTGTTCCCAATATAAAATTCGATACACCAAGTGGACACGCCCAACAAATGTTAAAGAATATGGCCAACCGAGGATTCATAATAGAAAAAACAAAAACTGGGGTCAAGGTACAAGCACCACCTCAGTTTCGTAAACGCTACCTAGCGATACGAGCAATAGGTGGTGATACCAGTTTTGATAACAGAGTGGACGATATTAGTGTTGGTTATCACATATACCACAGTGGCAACGACCCCCATGGGCCAGAAACAGCATTCGCTAAGGCAATGTTGAAGTTATTTGCATACGACCCACTTAATGACAATTTGTACTCTCCGTACGGAGAGTATCCCAATACATATGATTCACTTATTGACCCCAAAAAAGATGTAAAAAAATTTGCAAGGTCAATAATTCCGGAATGGGAAGACGTCGAAGGTGGAATTCCTTATGTCAGTGATAAACCAGGCACACGACCAAGAAAGGACAAGAACGCCAAGGACAAATATTACAAGGACCTTGAATATGCACGCCTGCGGGAGGAAGCCGACATCTTTCTCAAGGTACTCGGAGAGATACAGGAACGGGGATTATACGAGGGGCAAGACACCCGTCGGGTGCCGGAAGATACCGTAGGCGACGACTGGGTTGCCATCGACGAATTAAGCACCATGTATGGAGACGCAGAAATTGCTGAATTGCTTAATTATGACCCGGACATAATCAGGGAATATCTCACACGACAAGACATTCCAATAAGAGATAATGAAGTTTTGGACTTTATTAGAAAAGACGAAGAAGAAAAAAGAAAAAGACCAGCAAAACCATTTGCTCCGTACCAGCCACCGATTGGTTTTCGTCAAGGAGAGTCTGCGAAACCGCCAATCCTTAATCTCGCCGACAAAGGTGTCGATGAACCAATATCTTATGATGATTACGTAGATGTATTACCCTGGATGGTGTTTCAAGATAATCAACTTAGACAAAAAGTTCGTCCCGAGATACTACAAAATGAATTAAATGCGAACCCCCGTCTTGCCCGGATTGTCAGGGCTATATCGCCGATTAGATACGAGCAGCAAATCATGGGAACAGACGAAATACCTGGAGGCAGCAACTCAGACAAAATCCAAGACATGAATAGAGTACGACAGTACATGAAGGAATATTTCACCCGAATAGTTTCAGAAAGGCTCCAAGGTGGCGGTAGAGAATTTGCGTCTCGGTTGGGGTTGTCACACGGTATGTTGGAGTATCTGATATTTTTCTTGACAAGAAAAGAAAGTACTGAAAATCTTGAGGCATTACTCAGAAATAATAATATTTCCAATCATAATTTATTAACTTTGTATAAACAATTGCATTGGCTCGGACTTTTGCCCCTACTTAAAGATATGCCAAACTACGAAGATTTAATGCCAGCAGAAACATCTGAGTAAAGTAGATTGTTCATTAATTGCAAGATGTACTCCTGTGACATTCGTGGTCATACTATGATTGTATGTACAACATTGCCTTGTAGGGCACTATTTTGGAGGCGCAATGACGCTCAATCTGAATGACGAGTACTTAGTACCTGACTATGGCTCTGATGCTCCGGTCATCCCCCTACAGAAGGGCAACATTGATATCACATCCAATGGCTACGCTAATTATTTGAAATCAGCCTACGGTTCAATGATGATAACCCAAGACGGCAAAATGTATACGCTTATTCCTAAGGTGGACGCGATTGGTTCTGCCATTGAGGACCAAGTTGCATACAAATTATACAAAAAGACCGGTGGTCATCTGGGCCAGTTCGCCTCTGAAGAAGAGGCAACAATTTATGCAAAATGGTTGCGGGGTAGGGCAAAGGAAGTAGCCACTTACCTTCCCGACGATGTTCGAATTTCCACCAGCGGCAACCCAATGTTGATGGATGTTGAGCGAATTGATGCCGAAGCGAAAATGGCACGCAATGCAATCAGGATGAAGATTTCCAAGACCCGTGGCCTATCTGCCAAGGGTTTGGGACAAAGAATTAGCGCAGCATCCGAGCCGTTCGACCCCAACGCAGAAGACGGGGATGGCGACGGAGTGGTTCAGGACGGAACGCAGTGGGCTCGGCCATCCCTTCCTGGCGCACCAGTCATTGCCTCAATGCGTTCACTCGGTTCAGGGGGGACATTTGTTCCCGAGAATACTCGCCGTGTTGCAAAAGCAATGTCGGATATTTATAAAGCCAATGAGCCACGGATTACTGAAAGAATGAAGGAGATTGAGCAACTTGCTGATAGAAGAGCAAAGTTGGTTGACCTAGATAGTCGACTTAAGGAGGTTGATTCACTGGCCTCCAAGATTGAGCGACTTAAGGGCGCATGGAACAATGACGTAACTGCAGCGGCAAGCCAAATGAACGATGGACTTAGATACACGTTCGTCGTAAATAAAGATGATGACTATTCGGCTTTCGTAAAGTCAGTTGCCTCAATGTTGCGCTCCGATGGGCACCGCGTCACATCATGGAATTATTGGGATTCAAAAGACCCATACCAGGGCATCAACATGATGGTTCAGGACAAGGCTGGATTCAATTATGAAATCCAGTTCCACACCAAGGCATCTCATGCTGTTAAGAAAAAATTGGAACCACTTTACCGAGAGTTCCGTGATGAAAAGAATCCGTCAAAGAGAAAAGAAATCTATGACCGGATGCGTGCTCAGACAAAGTCTGCACCAAAACCAGCAGGCGTAGCGGGAATCGGTGAGCACATCGAGCGCGGTTACACCGCTTCCAACTTTACACCGGCAGTAGCGCAAGACACGCTACTCAAGAGGGCCAACAATGTCTCAATGCGGTCCGGCATGGCCACTGACATCCTCGATGATGTAGAGAGACTTAAGCGTGATGCGGAAGTCGCTGCGCAGGGAAGAAAGGTTCTTGTTGGCACTACACGAGGGCAAGGCCCTTTGTCTGGAAAAAAACTCTTCAAGGAGCGTGGTGAACAAGAGGTTCCAGTATCCGAGGAACAACAACAACAAATTGCAGACCAAATCGTTCGGGCATGGCTCAACGCGGCTGCAGCGTATATCTATGGCAAATATTACTGGGAGGGTGGTCCAAGCGCAGACGGCGTATTGATGCCACCAATGCACCCCGACTACACATCGACACGCAAATTCAATCCATCGTCATCTGCTAGTCCAATCGCAAACCTTGGACCTATGCCTAAAAATTCAGTTGTTAAACGTGGCTTGCCGGATGATGTCAACAGAATCGTAACAGAAGACGATGCGGCAGAAGTGCGTCAAAATTTAATGACGGCTGTGTTGTCTCTAGTCAAAGACATGGTTGGATTCATTCCCGAAAATCTCATGAGTCCTGAGAGAAAACGCGGTGAGACCTCAAGGCCAAAGTACAAACTCAGTGATGGTGATTGGTCGTTCCTGTCCTGGATTCCAACTTTGGCCGGAACGCCAAAGCAAGATGATTCCGACGCACAAGAGAAATTGTCTAAAAGATGGGAACAACTTACAGAATTCATCAATCCAGCCCTGAAGTTCAAGGGGGGCGCAAGTCATGTTTTTGCCACCAAGACAACTAAATCAGAAGAATATGACCCAGGCACGGATTCAGTCATAGTCACCGAAACTGCAGAAGCAATGCCCAACGACCTGGGACTGGCGATTTTGAGAATTGCGCAAACGGTTAAGGGTGCGTTTGGAAAAGAGCGTGGCCGTCAGGCGGGCGATTTAACCGACTCTCGTAAACTCAAATATGTACTTGACCCAGAGACTGGTTTGCCAAAGTTGGACGAACGGGGCAAGAAGATAAGAACTGGGTATACGCCACGAGCAACGAGCCTAAACGTATCGGTAGGAAGAAATCGCTTCGATGAAATTGGTGACCTGCTTGATTCAGGTGGTGACGTCAGCGAAGACGTAGTAAATGAGGGCGGTGCGGATGACGTTCTTGCCTCAATGGCTGGAAGAATGGCTGCCACCCCAGGTGTTAGTGCTTACGATTTCGGCAATATTCCAGACGCCAACGATAAAGCCGCTTATGACGACCTGCTCCAAACAGTAGCGGCTGTCACAACCCCCGAGTTTGGCGAGCAACTCAAAGAACTCCACGAGTCTGCGCCAAAGTTCGCCCGCATGATTGTTGACCGTTATCTGTTTGGTGATAGTTTTGAGGGAGAACTTGCGGATTTGCGCGCAGCCATAGCGAGACGTCATGGCGTATCGCCAAGTGCAGTAGATATTCTTTTTGGCACATCCGGGAAGAAGAAGACAAACCTACTTGGCATAGATGACGAAACCGGAAAACTGAAACTCAATCAACTTGTAGAAAATATTCGCAATGCCTATCCACAAATTGCATCATCAATAGAGTCTCAGGGAGACTCCGTCAATCAAGGAAAACTTGCGGAGGCAATTTCACAACAATTTGGAATTGCAAAAAACCTCGCACTGGCGCTCATCGGCGATATTGCCCCAGAAGCAACTGGACTAGCGCGCGTACGTAATCGTGAATTGGCATCCCAGGAAAGCGTTCTTGACCTCGTTGGCTCGCTCTTGGCGCAAGGACAAGGTCGTCAGTCGATTCTCAACGCACTTTTCTCCCTACTGAGACCCGAGGCAAACTTGCCACAGAAGCCTTCTGGCGCACAGGATACGGGTAATACCAATAAGCAAATCGCCCAGTTGCTCTCAAAACTTTTGGGACGGCCAGTGACGGCAGGAAGTCTCAATGCCGTGTTCCAGGAATTGGGAATCGACCTGACGCAGAATGGCGCAAAGGAAGACGACATCTTCTCAACGCGGCGCAATCAGCGATTTGTCCTTCGGTATAGTGCTAAAAGCCTTATCGGAGTCTTTGAAGGATGCGACGAGGTCGCGGTCCCTCCCAATTTGTGAAATTCATAATCGCTCGGTAGGCTTGGCGCCCATGAGTGAGAGTGAAATTCCCCTACATCCATGGTTGCTTAAGGCAAAGTGCAAGGGCGTAGACCCCACGATGTTCTTCCCCGACCAAGAGGACCCAGAGTATCGTCAAAAGCGACACATCGCAGAAAAGTTCTGCCAGGACTGTTCGGTTATTGTCAAGTGCGCTGAACTGGCAGCAGAAAACAAGGAAGCCCAGGGTGTATGGGGCGGCTCTGCGGGTTGGTCACATCGTTCCCGCAAGGAGAATGCCCTCTACATTGAAAAGTTAAAATTGACAATCGAGCAGCGAGAACTGCAGTCACAGCCAAGTAATCGCAAAAGCAGGATGCGAATTGCTGCGATTATGAAACAAAAGGCACAGATTTCTCAATCACTCTGAAAGTATCGTGCACCACTGGCAATAATCATTCCACTGGTCCCACAGTTCCAGCATTTAGTTAGACCAACCCAATATACATCGCAAATTTTGCATATATAAACATCTTTATCGGGTGGGCATTCGCTGATAATTGTTAAAACCTGAAATAGCGACACGCCATCCTTGTTTTCAGGATTTTGTGGCGAGCCAGGCATAGAACACTTCGTCCTCTAGGGGGACGAACCATAATTGACATGCATCAAGGTCATAGGTATCGCCAACTATCGACCAGCAAATCTGCAAATTTTCCATTGCTGGGCATACGCCAACATTGCAGTCAAGTCCAAAGCGCCGAATGAAATAATCAACCACGCAGCCCATCCGGTCATGCCAACATTCCCCCGACTTTCCGGATGGACAAAAAATCTCAATGATTTCTAATTCTGACTTATTGAGGCGCATCCGGATGGAGTGGCCATCGTTGTGCCAAACCATTTCGCTGTCATTTACCTGAATCATGCTTATCAAGGTAGCACGTGAATCACTCATTGAGATTTATAATTTTCGCATACGTTTTAGAGCGTTTTTGATTTATTTTCCTCCGGGAGAGACTCCTCAACCCCGTGGAAAACATCCTCAATTTCGGCTACTGATAGTTTACCGTCATTCAGGTATGCGCGGGCCAAACCTTCGACAACTTGTGCAACACTTCCGAATCCGGCCATCATTACGGCTTTCCATAATGGAATATTTGTAATGGCTCCAGCGCCAACTACACCAAGTCCTGAAACAGTAAAAGTAGCGAGAATTCTGTACAGAATTGGTTTGAGTGTCTCAAGTTGTTTCATTTAATTACCCTCGCTTTTTTACAATAATTGCAACAGCAAAACCAGTAGCAATTAGCACAATTGCAAACCATTTTACATCATTTGTGTCTACTCCAGTTATTGGCAGTTGCTGGACGATAGATGTCGTTGGGGCATCAGTAATTACTGGGGCTGTCGTAGTTGTTGGGGGCTCCGTCGTTGTTGCCGAGGGTTCAGTTGTAGTTGTGGGCGCTCCCGTGGTTGTCGGTTCTGCTGTAGTTGTGGGTGGAGCAGACCATGTAACGGTCGTGGAAACAGTCTTAACGACACCATTGACAGTTGCCGTCGCGGTATAGACGTTCGTTCCAACAGATGAAGTATTAATTGTAATTGTTGCTATGCCCGAGGCGTTGGTTGTTGCGGTAAACGTCTGCCCGGCGTCTGGGCCAGTGCTCACAACCACGCTTACGGTAACACCAGCCTGAGGAACGCCAGCCAATGTCTGGGCGGTCGCCGTGATGGTCAGGGGTGTGCCAGCAGGCGGATTTTCTGGGCTAATTGCAAGCGTAAAGGAACTAGGTAGTGATACTTCCCCACCACCAATCGATACGGCTTTTCGCGAATCCGTTGGGGAGGGGTATGGGTAGTCAACGAGAGTCTTTAGTGTGCCAACATTGCCAGTGAAGTACCCATGCCAACAGGCGGCAACAATCGTATTGGTAAGACCGAAATCGGCCGCTCCATCCGACGTTGCCTCTGGCCCACCATTGCATCCCCCGTTATTGAACACCGCGCTCGGGAGCAGTGCTGTAAGCCAACCATAGGAGTTGTAACTGGCGAATAGTCCGCCACCAGAGTTAACGAAGTCAGCAATCTTTTCTGCGTTAGTCGTAAAAATTGTATTTACGGCACCACTGCGCCCCCAGTCATCTGGAATCCAAATCATTCGTGGGGCATCAGAGGTAATTCCGGTTGCAAAAAAGGTATTTAACTCTGCTTCTGTAGTGATGAACTGAACAGTCGGTGCCGTTGAAAACTGAGACAAGAATTTTGTTGAAAGCAGGGTATTCCAGTTGTTGCCACAGCCACCAGCGGCAGTAAGGCTTGAAATTCCAAGAATGGCGATTTTTCCATTATTGCCAGGCATTGCAGATTGGTCATAGACACTCTTGACGACCTTAGCAATGTATTGGTCAGTATTTTCCCCATAGGCGGCATGGCACACGGGGTCCATACCATCCAGGACAATTGGACCACCGCTACTTGTGGTTGCGTATACGGGTGCCGATGCCGTCGGCGACAGTAAAGAAACCGTCCCAAACAAACCAAAAACACCGACTAGACACAATGAGATACGACGAAATGCCTTCATTAATTTTCCCCTTTAATTGCTTACCAATGCAAGTATTAATCAAACTCACCTTTTGCATGGTCGTTGATATGACCATCAATTTTTGTTTCTATACGTGAGAGTGACTCAACCACAAGATTGTGGTCGTTCTTGTTTTCCCTGCGCCCCTTTTCGACAAGGGCGACAAGAATGACGCTCACTGCGCCAATAAGAGCAACGACGACCTCAATCATTCCTCGGTCTCCGAGGGTTGACTTTCTTCGCCTTGACTGCGTTTTCCACGACCCTGAATCATTAAGCCAGCAAGTGTTCCGGTAATGAATGTAGCCACATTAGAAAGAACCCCGAAAAACATTTTGTCGTTTTCGGCTTGTGCACCAATTGGCTGAGTTACAAAAATCAGTGCATACAAGATTGCAATAGTTGTCGTGAGGAGGACAGAACCCAGAATGCAGCCAATAACAAACTTCAGGCGAGCATCCAACTCCTCTTCTGTATATCTGCGTCGATTACTCATGCGCCATCTTCCTCCGTCCAACCAAGAATGTCTGCCGTGCAGGTTCCTGTCACTTTGCATTTCGGCGGAACGCACTCTTCGTTCTCCCAGTTCTCCGGGTCTTGACATGAGTACCTGAAGTGCCCGTCGTATCCACATGATGAAAGTGCTCCAAGGGGAATCGCCAGAAGAGGCAGCCATAACAACCTCAATTTCATAATGTCCCCTTTTCTAGGAATCAGAACATCTTGTCCCAGGTGACGGGCCCAATGACTCCATCGTCCTTGAGTCCATTTGCCTTCTGCCAAGCCTTAACCTTGGCTTCAGTTCCAGGTCCAAAGTCGCCGTCAGCCTTGGCGCCGACAACAGCCTGAACAAGCATCACCTCAGGGCCCTTGGAGCCCTTCTTGACGGGGGTTCCGGGATACTTGAACTCCATCGGGCCTGCCTCAACGGCTCCACCAGAAGGCTTGATGGCCTCAGCGGGAGCGGCTACAGAACCATCGGGGGCGGCATCACCGAGGCAATACTGCCAGTGCCACGCCTCAAACTCTTTGGAGTTCTTGTCGCCAGTCTGGAGATAAAAGCCATACTTGGGGGCATTGGCACACATCCACTCAAAGCAAGCGCCACCCATGGACTGAATCTTGCCGCCACCCTCGTAGCCGAGGTCAATAGCCAAACCCCACCCATGATTGGAACCCTTGACCCCAGTGGGGTCTGGGGCAGCACTGGGGGCCTTGCCCGGCTTGAGGTACCAGGTCTTGCCCTCGTACTGACGAGTTACCTGGGGGCTGCGACCCTGGTCTGTGGTGGTATAGCGGTCCATAAACATCGACAACTGACCCTCGAATGAGCGATAGTCACCGACATTGCGGAGTTTGTGACCAGCAGCAAGTGCGGCGTCGTACATCTTGTCGAATTGTGCGGCTACAGGGGCATACATTTGTCCGCCAGTTTTTACCTTGGCAAGCAAATTTGCTGGCAATTGGCCATTCTTGTGACCCTTTAGGGCACTGGGAATAACGAGTTTGATGTAAGGATAAACCATAAGATTCCTCCAATAGACGGTGCAGTCAATTATACGCTATACGCCATCTGCCTCTTTGGAATCTTTGTGTTTGCTGAACATTATTTGTGCAAGGTTAATGATGGTTGATGCAATAAATAACTTGAGACCTAAGTCACGAGTATCTCCACTTAGTGTAATTAATACAAGAATTGTCCCTGACAAGGTCCAGTTCATTTCCGTGAGTGCATCCCACAGTAATCCAAAAAACTTCTTTACTACTTTCATACTTATCTCCCTTTTCTAGATGCTGGTGCTGGTGCTGCTGCAACAACTACTGCGGTAGCAGCAATAATGACACGCCTAGTGCCAACTGGAACCTCAGAGCCGATTGGTACATACGTATCCACGTTGCCTGCGGCAAAGATATTGATTTCTCCCTCGAAGGCTTCTTTAACCTCTTCGGGTGCATCCTGTACCGCCTCTACTAGCGCCACGGCCTCTGCGTCACTTATTTCATCAATAGGCAGTGTGTCGAAGATTTCAGTAGCCTGGTCCCCGGTAATTGATTCCAGAACTTCACCACTCGTCGCGATGCTCACTGACTGTTCTTCTGAGAGGCCGTTCTCAATGATTTTGTCAACTGCAGCAACGACCTGTTCATCACTGACGGTGTCGCTACCGAGGACATCAACAAGTTCATCGAAGGCTTCGTCCGAAATAGGCTCATCCAAAATTGCATCAATTACTGACGTGAATGCCTCGTCACTAAGTGGTTCTTCGAAGACTGCTTCTAGAACTTCGGCAAAAGCCTCATCACTAATATCTGCAGTAAACACCTGGGTAACTACGGCTGCAATTTCTTCGTCGGACAAATCTTCGGCAAATACGGTCTCAACAAGTTCGGTGAGCGCCTCATCTGATAAGTCTTGACTAAAAACCTCTTCAATAACTGCCGCGAATTGTTCGGGCTCAAGGTCTGATGTCAAGAGTTGAGCGGCAACATCGACGAGTTCTTCTTCTGATTCAGTTGCGGACAACGCATCGCCAACTGCGTCTGCCAGTTCTTCGGGAGAGGGGTCATTTGCCAGAATGTCATCAACGACTGCTTCTGGCGTTTCTTCCTCTAACGGTATATCTGGTGTCGTATCTGGCGTTTCTTCTTCTGGGGCTGGTTGAGGTACGGTTGTTTCGGGGGACGTTGTGTCGGTTGAACTTCCGGTTCCTCCATCAGGACCTCCATCGGTTGTATCTGGCGTCTCAGGAATTGTATCAGGAGGAACTGTTAATTCTGGTTCTGGTATTGTTGTATCTGGTGGCTCAGTTGGTTCTGGCTCAGTAGTTGTTGTGGTCGTGGGAACCGTTGTTGTAGTTGGAGGGGTAGCCACCTGAATATTGAATCCACACCATCCACTATTCCAGTTTTGAGTAGTTACGCCGTTGGCGGTACTGCCAGCAAATGATTGATAATACGAGACGTCGGATATTTCCAGTGTCGCTGTTTCCCCAACTTCAATTAGCCCAGCGTGAACAGCGGCAGCACCAAAGTCGGAGTCGTCAGTATATGGGCCACTTCCCCAGACCGACCCACTGGTTTTACCTGTTACAGAAATCGCTTGATATGGCCCACATGTTGGTGGGGCAGTCGTGGTTGTTGTCGGGGGAACGGTTGTTGTAGTCGTTGGGGGAGGGGGAATCGTGTTTGCGGATTGGATAAATGGAGTTCCCTCGGTGGAAGGGGTTGCGCTGTAGGTGATGTTTGCTGTTCCATTCCATTGGGAATAGGTAATCCATGTGCCAGAACCGCTCCACGTATTGTTGGAGACGGTAGACCAAGACTGATTTCTCTGATTATTATTCCAGCCATCATCAAGATAAATGGCTGTTGCATTTCCAGTGAAGGTGTTTCCACTTATCAGTCGATTATCTGTTCCCATATTCCAGCCAAACGGAATCCAGGCTCCGTGATAGATGCCTATTCCGTTGTTCGTAAACACGGAATTAATTATCTGAGTCCTGTTGAGGCCAGTGACATTGGCTCCCGTACCACTATTGTTGGTGAATGTTGAGTCAATTACTTTTGTGAACCGATAGTTATAAATTCCGTGTGTGTTGTTCTCAAATGTTCCACGAGTTACGTATGTCCGGTTTTGGAAAACGGTGTCACTGGTTTCGCTCCAAGACGTAACTCCGGCGGCAAGATTTGGTGTGGACCCATAGTCGCCAGCAATACCAACAGACAAGTAATCCCATGTTGAGTCTGTGTAATTGGCAACAGAACCGCCATTGCTATTAAAGACGGCACTGCCACCGGTCATTCCAGTAAAACGAACTCGGTCTGCAGTTATTGTCCCACGGTTGTTGTAAATCAAGCCGCCGTTTGTGTTTTGTCCTCCCTTAAGCGTCAGGTCACTGACGGTAAAAGAAATGCCATTATTTACGTTGAAAATGCGGTACTGACCAACACCATCAATAACCGTCGACGTCTTGCCATTGCCAACGACGGTGAGATTCTGCGTTATGGCAGGAAGGGCGCTCGCTAAGTTAATTGTCCCCGCTGGTAAGGTGATTGAGTCATAGATTCCACCAGATTGGGAATTGGCTTCATTTATTGCCCAACGCAATGTTCCGACAGAGCCATCATCTAATAAACTTGTCACCACCAGTGATGTTGGTTCAGCGACTGCTACTAGCGATGCATTCCTAATTACTGGCCCATAGCACCCAGCCCAGAATAATGAATCTACGCCCGAGAATGTGACTGTAACGAGTTCGTTCGCTTCAGTTGTATTAATTTCAAGCGTAGAAACCTGATTAGCCCCCGCTGTAAGTACCCCAGTCGTAGCCGATTCATTGGAGTCAGCCAGAGTTGCGCTATAGGTTCCGCCCCATTCACTGCTGGCAAGGAATGACAATTCTAAGTTGGATGGAGACGGAACACTTACTTGCTGGGTTACGGAGTTTTGCACATAACTAAATGTCAACTGTGCGCCACCCCAGAGTCCTAGACTCGGGGAACCGCCAGAGCAGGAAGCCCCACCATTGGCTCCCGTCCATCCGCCCATATTTGCGGTGAATGAACCATTAACTAGAAGATTTTCATTAGTCGCATAAACATTGGCAGGAGCAAACCAGGCTAGGGCAGCGATAAGCCAAAATGAAATCAGTCCCCGTTTTCGCACATTCCCCCACTTTGTTGCGTATTAAACAATGCTTACATTATCACACATTGTTTTTGACATAATTGCCAACACACAAACTAAACAGAATAAAGATTGCTCAAGCAACTACACCAGCAATTGTTTGGACCCCCACTAATTCAAGCAATTTGCCTGCCATGTAATCACCGGCCAGTGACAATGAACAACCACTATTCCATGCCTTGCTAGTTCCGGCTGCCATCTGCGCCCAAAAAACCTTATTATTAATTGACGAACCGCCAACACTTAGGCCGACCCTAAATAGCGTCGTATCAGTTGCGCCCAAGGGGTCTGTGCCACCAAATGCATTTGTCGGCCGTGCAGAGGACGCCGATGATTCGCTGCCAGCGTCAGCGTAACTGAATCTCAGATTAGTTGTATTACACAAAGATGCTCTATCAAAGTTGGAGTTGTCTGCTGGTCTCTTTAGTGTGTTTCCACACTTAAAGGTGGCCTGCATATAGTCAACTCGTACATAGCCAGGAACTTCGTCACTTGATGGATATCCACTGCCGAATAAATAAGAAAGTCGATATGGTTCGCAGGCATTTGTTGCTATAACGTAGGTATAGTCGGGGAAATAGTACGCCTGACCAAAATCGTTTCCTCGCCATGTTTTGGATACATTTTTCTGAGGCCTAGTCCACCGTAATTCATTTGAAGAAGCGCTTGCCTCACCGTGTCTATTAAAATTATACGCAACATAATATTCGGTGCCACCATCAGATGTGTAGCCAGAAATATCTTGACTGCCAGTTCCTAATAGGACTGCCGTTGCGCCAGAATTGGTACCAGATGTCGGTCGACGAAAAATATAAACTGCCGTTGTTGAACCGCCGTTATCGCTGATTGTAAATTGGGCCGTACCATACGATGAACTGCTCATACTGCGGAAGGCAAGTGTTGGGGTAGGCGGAAGGGCTGCATTCAATTGAACGCTGGCATTCCCAGATGCCGTGCCTGCTGCGCTTGTTACGGTCGATATTGCTCGCGTACGCGCATAGTAGGTTACGTTACTCGTTAAACCAGTAATGGTGACGGAACTTGCAGTTCCCGAAGTCGGAAAGTCTGCCCAGTTTGTTGGGTTCACAGATGTCCCATAGGCGAACTGATACTTTTGCGTATATGTTGTAGAGTTCGGAACGTTGCCACGAAAGATAACAAATTGAGTACGATGCTGGTCGAATGTCAACCCAGTACTAGCGGTAGTTATTGATGCCTGAGCAGAAATGGCGTCCGCCGTAACTTCTGCAGCAGTTGTAATATCCGCAGACGCGGTGCTCGAAGTCGGCGGTGGCGTTGGTGTTGATGCAGTGTATTTCATATACACCCTATATGCGGTATTGGGCAGAATTGCTACTCCAGCGGCAGTTGTAGTAACCCTTACAGTGCCAGTGCTTCCTGTAACCGTTGTAAATGTTCCAGCAGCCCCAGTTCCGGCCACAACACTGTATTGCCGCGTCTCGATTGGGTATGTCCCTGCCGTTCCCGCTGCCCATGTAATATCAATGTACGGCGCTGTTGGGGAAGTAACCGACAGGGAGTCAAGAGTTGGCGCTGCCGCAGTTGGGCCAACCTCAGCGCCAGTGGTAAATGAATTTCCCGCAGTTTCTGGGCCAACTTGTCCAGACGCATCAACCGCGCGGAAATAGATTGTATAGGTCGTTGCATGTAATAGATTTTCGCTTACTCCAGCAGTGGTTAGGCGAGTAGATATGGTTCCACTTGAATTCGAGCCACTTGCGCCAGGGAGACTGCCTAGGTACTGACCAGCATCTGCTCCCCTAGAAATGCGATATTCAACGCGCGAGAGTGGAAATGTGGAAATCGTGATTGTGTATGTCGCGGTTACTGTGACTACGCCAGCGGTCACAGAGACACTCGTAGGGACGCGCGGAGCCTCTCCGTTCCCCAGCCCCAGTCCACGAGCGCAGGCTGCAGTAAAACTAACAGCCAGCGGCATTTAGGCAAACCTTGTGCGAGCAGCATACACAACATAGGTGTTTGCTGCAGTTTTTATAATTGTGTACGTATACACATCGTATGATGATGCATTGCCGGAGGTTGGTGCTAGTGCGCCCTGCCAGTTTGGCGTGAATGCAGTTTGTCCATCAATTTTCATAGTTGACGCAAAGGCTGCGCTGTTTGAGATATACGCCGCAACAGAGACAGTTAGGCTTTCTCCAGTTGATAGAAATGTATTAATTGAAGAAGTATCACTCGTCGATGAAGCATGACCAAAGTTGGGAACCCAGGTATTAGTTGCACCTACGGTATATAGCCAGGCAGAAGTGTTGGTTCCATAGGGGCTGAGGTTGACGCCAGTCCCAGCGGTAGTTGAAATTGCCGTTGATGTATTCACCGTCCATTCCTCAATAGAAACAGCGAGTTTCGGACGATTCAAAGCAGGAGCAGTAAGAGTTTTATTTGTTAGCGTCGCCGTGTCGTCAAGTTCGACAATTGAATCAGAACCATTAATTGTAATAAATCTATTTACTTCCCATGCAGCCATCAGTACTCCTCAAGCCCCACTAAAGTTAGGGTTACAACGCCACCGGCTGAAGCGCGTGCATGTAACTTGTGATTCTGTGCCGCACGTAGAACAATTGATGTATTAATAATCTTTGTTTCACCAACGGCAAGGGTGACGCCCTCAAAAAGCGTATCGCCAACAGCGACAGTTCCATTGCTGTCAAGATATAAACTAAATGTACGAGCAGACGAATCAGTATTGCATACAATAATCTGCTTCAGAATGGTTACGTTGGCGGCTTGGGAGGAACCGGACGTAACCGGGTTGTCCGAGTCGTAGACCTGAGCCGCGGCAGCAATAGTTGCTGCTGTGCTAAGTGTCGCGGGCCCATAGAGGGTTGCTTGATACAGTGCCATTGGTGCTCCTTGAGGGCAAAATACTCATCTTCAGTTTAGCGCATGCGTGAACTGTGCAAGATTAGGGAACCTTCGCACTTTACTTGTTGAAAAAACTATCAAGATATTGCTCATACCTATTGGCAATGATTGCAACATTTTCCTGAATTAGAGCATTGTGTTGCCGTTGTGCGGTCTTGGGCGAGATGTGCTGCTTGTAAATCATCTTGGGGATGTGGTGGCACTTTGTGGTGAGGAATGTTCTGACACATAGGTCGTAGTCATCAGCCACCTTTAGGTTCCAGTCGTGGCCATTGAGGGAACGGTAAACATCGGCGCGCCAGGCCCTCACATGATTGGGCGCCGACACAATATGTCTCATTGTGACCGTATTCAGTTCAGGCGCACGCATTGTCCAAACACTGTGCTGCTCGTCCCAGTAGTCGCTGCCGTACCCGAAGGCCCAGCCGCTCGGATAACGACCGGATTGTCCGTCTGGAAGAATTTCACACCAGTCCGAGTAGACGAAGCCCACCTCTGGGTCGCTCATAAAAGCATCATTAATCAACTGCAGGGCGTCTGGCATCAATTCATCGTCATGGTCAAGTTCGACCAAAATGTCACCCTTGGCAACCATGAAGCCGTTTCGCTTCACTTCTCCAATGGAGCCAGAATGAACATGAGAGCGGTGCATGGCAAGTTTGTAGCGCTCATCAGCGCAAAAACCATAGAGTTGCCGCCAAGTCTCATTGTTGGTTGAGTCGTCCCAGACAACCCATTCCCAATCCTTGAACGTCTGAGACTTCAAGGAACCCCAAGTGCGAGCCAAGATTTCTTGAGGCGTGTTATATGTTGGGGTGATGATGGAAATCATGCCGGGTGAACGTGAAACTCCGTCGGATTGCAAATCAAGAATGAACTGATAATCAGTTTGTCCGAAGATACGGGGACAAGTGCTTCATGGGGATACATCCATGTGGCGGGGAAAATAACAATCCCACCCTTTTCTGGTTTAACTCGCAAATTTTGATACCTGAAGTATGTCTCGCCACCCTCTTCGACGGAATTGACATAACACAAGATGGTGGCCACCCTGTTGTAGACGCTATACGACCACTGCTCTCCGTCAATGTGCTCTTTGTAGTAGCCGTCATTTTGCTTGTACATCTGCCACAAATAGCCAGTGTCTTGAATGTTTGGCGCTGTTGCGAGAAAAGTGAATTCGTGCAAATACTGCGCAACCGGGCCTTTTAGTTCCTGATAAATTTTTTCATCAATTCTGTTGCGTTCTTGCTGAACTTCACGTTCATTGACAAACGTGCGATTGACATCTTGGTCAAGAGTATTTTTCCACTTTACATTGTCCGGACCAATCGACTTCCCCGAAATTGTTATGCCAGGTAGTGAGTGCGAGATGTTGCGGTAATACGATTCCCATATCTCATCGCATAATGAATGCGAAAGCCCGTTCTCGTAGAAGGCAATTCCCTGATTGATAAAAGATTTTGTCATGTTACGAAAAAACGCTCCGATAAAAATGGCTTACATTTTTGTAAAACATTTTTGACTTCACCCATCTGAGTGTGAGTGGGGTTATTGCCCGAAGTTCCGCAAGGTCTGGCTGCTTGCGCGCATCCGGCTCTCCGCGTAAGTACCTATACACGCCCATATCTGTCTGATTCTCCTCAATGTCGTTTCGCACATCATCCGGCATGCCAATCCTACACAAAAATTGATTTGACGCAAGTGCTACTGGCTCGGTTGAGAAAAACGGCTCTTCGGCCATGTTTGCCCACTCGGTGAGTATTTTCAAACTTGGGAAAAGACTTCGCGCTGCCGTCGGGAGGTCGCTTTCGTTGGTTTCAAATTCTTCATTGCCATCATTCTGGCCTGCAAAATATTTGACATATATAAGATGGCCAACGCCGTCCACGGAGAGAAGTGAGAAGTAAACCTCCAGGTCGGAGAGCAGCATTGGTCGCAGGCTATTGACGGCGGTACCAATCGGCATTTGGCCAGGTCGAATAAATACTGCCGGTCCATTTCGTAATGCATCACATCGTTCTTCGCTGTATCTGGCAGCGGGTTGCGAATCCATGAACTTAAAGAAACCAACAGTCGAAGACGCCGGTCGTGTCAAAATATCGCATACGTGTTCATAAATAACATTATTGATGTTGTATGTATTTTCATTTATCGTCAAATCAAACGTATATGTATTGAGATTTTCGCGCATCCCGAGAAAAATGTTTTCTCGTTCATCAAGGAATACGCCATAGAGGTACGGGGAAACCATTTTGCCGTTTGTATTATTTCGTAGGCTGCACGTTGATGCGTCAATCTGCCGGAATGATGACGAGCGTTCATTCAGCAAGTCATGAGTTGCGGCATATACGTGATTAAAGTCTTCAATTTGCATATTTGATACGCCCTATTTGGGACCGAACGGCCATATTGTTGGCCTGTAGACAATGATTTCTTCCATCCAGGCATTAAACTCATCTGTCATATCGGGAATGTCCTGAATTGGCGCTCTCATTCTGGCATTTGTCATGCCACGAAGATACCGGGCGACCTTTTGGTCCGGCACGGAAGTCCAGAGCCAATCAATGAGACTTTCTGGTATCTGAATTTCACCAATAAACTCACTTGCAGCAATTGCAAGTTCTTCATTGTTGCCCATGTTTTCGTGCACCCAAGCCCATTCAAGAATTCCGCGGAATAGTTCCTGGAGAGTTCGGGCGTTACATTCAGAACGCTCCATGCTGTGCTCTTCATTTTCGGGTTTAAAGTATTCTAAATAAACAATAAAACCTTTTTCGGTTTGAATTGGCACACGAAATACCTTGCAATGGGTCAAGCATGTGTAATGGTCATTTGTCGTACCATATGGCTTATCCGTAGAGCCACAAGAACATGTTTCTGTATCGTAATTCCACTCATGAAAACCGCTAGGCAGATAAAAATTTCGTGGGGCACTATTATCGCATCGATTAAATGTAGCATTTGTGCTTTTGTCTATGTCTGCCTCAAAACGAAAGTTTTTAACGGCTTTGCAAAAATTGAATAAACCAACACAATCAGTAAGTCCTATTTCGCGAAAGTAATAACCAATTCCGTGGTCATGCATCGGGTGATTGTCAAGCATCTTGTTCTCCTCAAAATTTAATGATAAAACAAATCGGCACAACGTTCATCGTATGGTTGTGGGCTGTTTGATTAGCGCTGCCCGAGGTGGCGCTTGCGGGCCACGTATGGTTGTGGGTACTTACGTTTCCGCCAGATGGGATGGTATGACCGTGGTTGGCGTTAGCGTTTTGAGTTCCGGTTGTATGGCTATGAACCTGAGCATTGTCAACAGAAAAATATCCATGTTGTGTTGCATCATGACCGGTATACCCGGTTTCATAGACGGCAGCAGTATTTCCTGCTGGAATTGTATGTCTGTGGGTATTTGATGGTGCGGCGGTGTTGTGCGAGTGGTTCCAATTGGAAGTCGTCAAAGAATGGTTATGTGAACCACCATCAGAAAGCGTGTGGGAGTGAGACCCCCCATCCGCATTCGTATTGGCACTAGTGTTGGGGGTGTGGTTGTGGGTGAGGGATGTGTTCCCAAAAGAAGACGTTGTTGCACCCGCAGAAACTCCCGATGTGATTCCAAGGGGAATATAAGCCGTCATATTAGGCACATTGAACGTAGTTGCTGCGCCTGACTGGTCTGTCGTCCCTGCTGAATATGCGGTCCCACCATACCTATTTGAAATAACCGCATGTAGAACTCTGTATGTAAACGTATTTAATGACTGACCATCACACAATAGCCACCCGGAAGGAATAGACGAAGAAAGTCCTGCCCACATTTCCATAGTTCCAACCGGAACAATGCTGTCCGCCACAAATGACGTACCATCAAAAACAAAAACCTCAGTATCAATGGGAGACGAGGCATCCAAAACAATATTGTCTATTGTTATTGTGGACGGTATTCTGAATGTTGACTCTGCCATCACTGAAACCTTATATAGAAGTATACGCCGGTTGCCGAAGACAGCGTATGGGAATGACTTAGTGTCGCTGCGGCCAAGGTGACGGAATAATTGTGCGACGAATGGTTTCCTCCGTCATTACTTGACCCGTGAGTATGTGTTGATGCAGAGTTTACTGAGTGGTTATGGCTTGCCGACGCATTATTGATATTGTGCGTGTGGTTTCCACTGGCTCCGCCAGTATTCCCACTTCCAGAAGTGTTTGTTAGTGAAATATTATGCGCATGTTGAACCGATGTTGACTGACCGAGATGGCTATGACCACCAGCATTCGCGGATGAGTTACCAAAATTGTGAGTATGTGCGACGCTTTCGTTGCCGCTTATATTGTGGGCATGAGAGAACGACCCACTATCTACGCTGAAGTTAAGTGTTGTGTTGTGTGTGTGACTTGAGTCAAATGTGGTCCCACCGATATTTGCCGTAGTTGGTAGGCTCGTATTTGCAATACTCCCATACGGAAACGCATAGTCACTTAAATTTGGAAGGTTGAATGTCGTAGAGCCATCCCCGCTTCCATATTTTGTACCGATAACAGCAAACAATGCAGAATATGTTGTTCTTGAAACCGCCTGACCGTTACAAATCAGGTAATTGGTTGGGGCGGAGGCACTTGAATACATTCTTACAATACCGACGGGTATCGCCTGGACGGTTGCGATAAATTTGCCCGAACTTGAACTGTAGACAAGATTACGATTGTCAGTTACTCCACCAATGTCTATAAGAACACTGCTTGTTGTAAGTGTTGTCGGTGTAAAAAACTTTGATGATGCCATGGCTATGACCTAATCAAAAACATTACTTGCATAACCGCAAATGTGCCATGCCCATGGTTGCTGATACTTGTGTTTTGTGTAGAGGAAGCGATTGAGGAAATTGTATGTGAGTGAGACAAACTCGTACTACCAGTTGCTGGATGAGTATGATTTGCACTATTTCCGGCATCATTGTGAGAGTGTGTTGCATCATTCGCTGTTGTACCATGTTCGTGCGTTGTGTCCGCGAAACCAGTATTTGTGGTTCCACCCGCTAGTTTTGTTTGATATGTATGCGTATGCGCACCACCCGCACCCGTTGCTCCACCATGCGTATGGGTTCCCTTATCGTCACTGGTTACGTTATGTGTATGAGCGCCGTCACCTGCGGAAGTGTGAGAGTGGGCAAGTGACGCTGCCGCACCATCTGTTCCATATGTGGCAGTATGGGAGTGATTGAAGGTGTCGCTTGCGCTTGTAGAACTTGTCAATGAGTTGGCGGTATTTGATGTCATCCCGATAGGTATTTTTGATACGAGGTTGGGGACTCTGACATTTCCTGCCGTTTCTCCACCAGTGTTGAATTTTGTGCCCAATACAGTTCCAAGCGATGAGGATGACAGAACTTGCTGACCGTTGCAGAGCAACCATCCCGACGGAACTGAACTTCCCGCATGCATCACAATTGTCCCAACTGGTGTTTCTGTGGTGGGGACAAATGACGTGGATGACGATGCGTATGCCAGAACCTGACCTGACGTAGCGCCAGAAAGATTAAAAATCACCCCATCCAGATTGAGGTCATCGGAAATTTTGAATGTCGACGCTGCCATGATTACACCATTACAAACTTCTCAAGTTTGGCAGTTATATTAGTCGTTGCGGCATCGCTGGCAGAGACAAGAAGCCTGAAGTTTGGTGCCGAATAATCAGCAGTTACTGAAATGCCACTTATTGCACCACCCGTTTCAATAACCGCATACTCAACAAAATCAACATCCGTACCAGCGCTGTTGGGATTTATGAGGATTTTAGACAATCGGCGCTTGCTCCCCTGCGTAAGTCGTAGGGTGTACTCAATGGCGAGTGTTCCACTTGCCGTAACGGCATCAATAACTGTTGCCGTACTGTTGGCGGTAACGGTATTGTCACCGCTTTCACCGGTGACCTGGAAAGAGTTGCCCATAACGGCTGCTGGGATAGTTCCAGATAGGTTCCCTGCAGTGAGGTTGGTGAGGTTTGCTCCGGATACGGCACCAAACGAACCAGACCACGTACCGCTGGTAATGGTTCCAACGGACGTAAGACTTGATGCCGTAACGCCAGAACCAAGAGTAGTGCCACTAAGAACGGAAGTTCCATTAATGTAATACGCTTTACCTGAAGCAAGATTTAGGTGTTCGGAAGAAGTCCATGCGTCTGTTGCATCAACCCAGTTGAATGTTTTGTCGGAGGCCCCCTTGAGGGTTATGCCTCCGCCGTCTGCTGCGGTATCAAGGGTGTTGTCGGCGCCTAGAACTATGTTTTTATCATCAACTGTTATGGTTGTTGCATTAATTGTTGTCGTTGTACCATTTACCGTAAGGTCCCCAGTGACAGTCAGCGCATTTCGAACGGTTGTCGTACCAGTCGTGGCACCAATTGTCAGTGCGGTTGCGGCACCTGCGAAGTTAACAGTGGTTGCTGTTGCATTAATTAAATCAAACGAAGAACTTCCAGTTGTTAGGCTAGTCGTAATTGATGGTGATGTACCAAATACGAGAGCACCAGAGCCAGTTTCATCTGAAATTACTCCAGCAAGTTGAGATGATGTAGTCGCAGCGAATTGTGCCAGTGTCCCCGTAGTGAGGGCAACGTTTATTATCGCTCCACTGTTTCCGTTCACTGTAGTAACACCAGTTGATGATGTCAAGTATGTTGCTGTATCAACTGACCAAGTGCCCGCGCCATTTGTTTTAAGAAAACCTGAAGTGCCGGTTAGGGCGGCAATGGCGGAAAGGTCGGCATCATACGCCTGAACATTGGTTCCGATAACCAGACCAAGCGTTGTTTGTGCTGCGCTTGCGTCGGCGTCATCAATCAATGTGCGCCCAAATGACGACAGTGTTGTTGTCGCCGCAGTCCCAGAGCCAGTGAAATACGGTAAGGCATTCGCGGCGCTGGTTAAACCAGCGAGTGCTGCTAACTCGGCGTCATACGCTTGAACGTCTGTGCCGATTGCTAGACCAAGACTTGTTCTTGCGGCTGAGGCACTTGTCGCGCCAGTTCCGCCATAAGCGAGTCCAACAGCCGTTCCTTGCCAAACTCCAGTGGCGATAGTTCCGACTGAGGTAAGGCTTGATGAAACGACGGTTGAGTTGAGGGTGGTTCCTGTTAAAGTACCCGCTGCGGCGGTGATTGTTTGCGAACCAGCACTCGTCAAGGAGACTGACGTTCCATTGAGCGAAATACTGGTATTTGCTAGGGAGATTGTTCCGTTTGAACCCTCAGATGGAGTATGTGAAACACTAATTCCAGTTCCGGCAGTTAGGTCCGATACATAATTGCCAACAGTGTCCGTTCCAAGGTTGATGGGGTCATTTACCCAAGTTCCGGCATTGTATTTAAGAAAGTCTCCCGTGGCAGGCGTTGTGATTGCAACATCAGACAGGTCATCAATGGAACCAGTTGGTCCGGTTGCTCCCTGCACCCCCTGGGCACCCTGTGCACCAGTAGCACCCTGAACGCCTTGTGTGCCCTGAACACCCTGGCTACCTTGGGCACCTTGGGCACCGGTAGCACCTTGAACACCCTGTGCTCCCTGGGCGCCTGTTGCACCTTGAACACCTTGGGTTCCCTGGGCTCCCGTTGCACCCTGGGCTCCCTGACTTCCTTGTGCTCCAGTTGTACCCTGAGCGCCCGTAGAACCCTGCGCTCCCTGTGCCCCCTGGCTGCCCACCTCGCCCTGTACGCCCTGCGGACCCTGTGCTCCAGTGGCCCCCTGCGCTCCCGTCGAACCCTGTGGACCTTGTGCGCCAACATTTCCCTGTGAACCCTGTACGCCCTGCGCACCAGTTTCCCCCTGGGAGCCTTGGGGCCCTTGTGCCCCTACTGCCCCTTGCGCTCCCGCAGAACCCTGCGAACCGGTTTCACCCTGAGTGCCCTGAGGTCCTTGTGCGCCAGTATTTCCTTGACTTCCCTGCGCCCCTTGCGCCCCAGTTGCTCCTTGTGCCCCCGCTGAACCTTGTGCTCCAGTGTCGCCCTGCGTCCCCTGAGGTCCTTGTGCCCCAGTGACACCCTGTGAACCGGTTGTGCCCTGTACGCCCTGCGGCCCCTGTGCACCAACATCGCCCGTACGAGCGAATGTAATAATGATGCTTTCGTTGTTGCTGAACGATGAAGCAGAGCCAGACACATATGAGCAAGAAACATCAAAGAATCCCGTTTCTTCAGTTACAGAAGAAATTGTAAATATCGCAAAGTCAGACGAATCACTCTTATTGGAAATTCTAAAGTGACCCTTCATTGTGCTCGTAGAGTCATCGATTGTTCTTAGGTAAGACTGAATATCTGTTGAGTTGACATCAACGTCGTCGATTTTCAGTTCTGAGGAAAGAGTAATATCAGAATTACTAAACTTTAATTTTCCTGGACCGGGGTCAGTGTGTGCGGTGTTGGTGTCGAACACATACTCAAACGTGACTCCGCCGAAATTACCCTGAATACCTTGTGAACCTTGTGACCCCTGGGCTCCTTGAGCGCCCTGAGCACCTTGAGCACCTTGGGCGCCTGTAGAGCCTTGTGCGCCCTGCGAACCGGTTTCTCCCTGAGCGCCTTGTGCTCCCTGCGCGCCAGTGGAACCCTGAGCGCCCGTGGCTCCTTGGGCACCAGTGTCACCTTGTGTTCCTTGTGGGCCCTGTGAACCAGTTGCCCCCTGTGCCCCCTGAGAACCTTGTGCGCCCGTATCACCCTGCGGCCCCTGCGCTCCCTGAGCGCCCGTGGAACCCTGCGCTCCCTGGGTGCCAGTTGCTCCCTGTGAACCTTGGACACCAGTTGAACCCTGTGCACCAGTTGCTCCTTGTGCACCCGTATCTCCCTGAGTACCTTGAGGGCCTTGGGCGCCAGTGGTTCCCTGTACCCCTTGTGGCCCCTGGGCGCCAGTATTGCCTTGGGTTCCTTGTGGCCCTTGTGCGCCAGTGTCTCCCTGTGTCCCCTGGGGTCCCTGAGCCCCCTGAGCGCCAGTTGTTCCTTGCGCACCAGTATCTCCTTGGGTTCCCTGTGACCCTTGTGTGCCCATTTCCGCAATTAGTGTCCAGAACGTTCCTTCGACGGGCGTATCACCAGTATTGCCGCCATTCGCATGAATGCGATACCAAGTCTCACCGTTGTACGTGGCAATATCGCCAACTGCATAAGAAGCACCACCATTATACGCGCCAGTAAAATTCCACAAGGCGTCAGTTCCTTGTGCTCCTTGTGCTCCTTGTGGCCCTTGTGCGCCAGTG
>Ga0222712_10001406_pt1 | contig 29718 bp, 31 predicted proteins | sample C33_657DmetaG_FD_165043 | JGI IMG/M metagenome (GOLD analysis project Ga0222712, IMG submission 165043) | Estuarine water microbial communities from San Francisco Bay, California, United States - C33_657D | ecosystem: Environmental > Aquatic > Marine > Unclassified | place: USA: California... | reverse complement strand
ACGACATACGGGCTTGACAAAGCCACTATGAAAGAGCGGCATGATTGGGTCGAAGCCAACTTGAATTTAATTTCTCGTGTGGCAACTGATCCACTTGGCAATTTATGTGAATGGGAGGGGGCGTCTGAGCCTTGGCAGTTCTTAGCTAGCTGCGAGGAATACTATGCAACAGTGATTGATTGTTCAAGAAGCTGGACATCCCTTCCTGTGGCTATTGACGCCACCTGTAGTGGACTACAGATCCTGGCTGGCTTGGCGAGAGATCATTCCACTGCTCAATTAGTAAATGTCTTGCCAGGTGAAGAGCCTCAAGATGCTTACAAGGTGGTGGCTGAAACTGCTAAGCCAAAACTTCCCGCTCGTCTTGCTGCGCTACTGGATCGAAAGGTCACAAAGCGAACAGTAATGACCATTCCATATAACGCAACTAAGCACTCTAATCGTCAGTACATCCGTGATGCGCTGAAAGAAAAAGGTGCTGAGTTTACCCCTGAGGAGTTGACCTTGATTGTCAACGCAGTAAGGGAAGCGATGTATGAGGTAGTCCCTGGCCCAATGCAGGTGATGGATTGGATCAAACAGGAGGTTGGTGCTGCGTTTAAGCGTGGTGCTGATCACCTGCAGTGGGAGACACCTTCAGGTTTTGTTGTCAAACAGAACCGTAGGAAGCGTGTTATTGAACGAATCAACCTGCAGATCCTTGGCCGTTGTCAAATCAACCTGACTACAGGTCTTGAAGGTCCTGATGTCAATGGTCACCGGTCTAGTACTGCTCCCAACCTCATCCACTCCCTGGATGCAAGTCTTCTTCACCTTGCATTCCTTAAGTTCAACGCCCCATTCACCGTCATCCATGACTCCGTTCTTTGCAGAGCGACAGACATGGGAACACTTAATCGTGTAGTAAGACAAACTTACTACGAACTATTTGCTGACAGTAACTTCCTTTTGGACTTTGCTAAAGCTATCGGCGCCGAGACCGAACCACCCATCATTGGTGATCTCGATCTTGAGTCCGTCCTTGATTCCACCTATTTCTTTTGTTAATGGCACCCAAAACTATCGTCACTGAGAAGCCTGTTGTCCTTGAAGGTTATCAGGCTGTGATGAAGCCGAGTAAGTATGGCTACTCTCTTGGCACTATCTTTACTGATGATCTCATCCAGAAACTGGAAGATGATCGAACTGAAGTCCTTAAGTGGGCTGAATCGAAACTAAAGAATCCTAAGCGGGCAACCCTCAAGCCCGAACCTTGGGAAGAGGTTGCTGAAAACCAGTACAAAGTTAAGTTCTCATGGACTGAGGATAACTGTCCAACGATTGTTGACAGTGAGGGTACGATTGTAAAAAATACAGCACTTCCCGTTTATAGCGGAAGTACTGTGAAATTAGCATTCATCCAGAAGCCTTACATCCTAAAGGATGGTGTCACTTATGGCACCACTCTCAAACTGAAAGGCATCCAGATCATCAGCCTGGCTACCAGTGCTGGTGTTGATTCTGGTGATATGGCTGCTGAAGATGTCGCTGCACTGTTTGGAACCACGAAAGGTTTCAAAGCAGATGATCCGAATGTCACCCCGGCTCCTGCCGCTGAGGACGACAGCGATTTCTAATGGCCTTCCGCTCTGGGTTGGAGGAGAAGGTCGCTGATCTTCTCACCAACCTGGGGGTTGACTACGAATACGAATCAGCCAAGGTTGCATATGTTCTCAGGTGTAATTACACGCCTGACTTTTTGCTGCCTAATGGTATTTATCTTGAGACTAAAGGTCACCTCACTGAGGAAGACCGACGCAAGATGAAAGCAGTCAAGGAAGCCAATCCTGAACTGGACGTGCGATTCGTATTTCAATCCCCGTTTAACAAGATCTACAAAGGATCTAAAACCACCTACGCCAAGTGGGCCGAGAAACACGGCTTCCCTTGGTGTGCATTTCACTCGATTCCCGTTGAATGGTTGACATGACACTTGACAAACAAGCAGCCTTTGATCGCCTGTCGGAGTATTTCTCTGAAACCCTGGCCGATGCAGAGGAATCAGTAAAGGAGGGCGTACTATCTCCTGATGATGTAGTCGAAGCTTTTATTGAGGCTATCGATGAGTGGCACTCTTATTTCGTTGACACCGCAGCTGTTTATGCAAGCATCGCAAACGCAGTCCGTCAGCGAGTTCCTAAGGCATGAGCCCTGTCCCGCTTGTGGATCCAGGAACAATCTGGCTCGCTACGACGATGGTCACGGCTATTGCTTTGGCTGTGACTATTGGGAGCCTGGTGACGGATCTGATTACACACCATCGTCAAAAAAACGAATGACCTTCACTTTGAAGGGATCCCCTGAACCACTGCCTAAGCGACGTATCAGTGAGGAGGTTTGCAAAAAGTATCGAGTCCATCGAGATGCAGACCGCCTCTATTTCCATTACTTCACTCGTGATGGGATCTGCTGTGGAGCCAAGGTAAAGACCAAAGAAAAGACTTTCTCTTGGGATGGACAAAACACAGACCACACCTTATTTGGACAGCATCTCTTCCCAAGTCATGGGAAGCGAGTTGTCATCACTGAAGGGGAACTCGATGCTCTTTCGTGTCAAGAGGCTATGCCGGGGTGGCCGATGGTTTCAATACCAGATGGTGCCAAGTCAGCGAAGCGCTCGATTCAAAGACAGCTTGAGTGGCTCCAGGGCTACGAAGAGATTGTCTTGTTCTTCGACAATGACGATGCTGGCCGTGAGGCAGCGAAGGATGCGGCAAGCATTCTCCCACCTGGCAAATGTAAGATCGCTCGCCTCGATGATTGGAAGGATGCTTCCGATGCACTTCAGGCTGGCGAGGCACAAAAGATTCGAGAAGCGATCTGGAATGCAAAACCATTCCGCCCAGATGGCATTGTCGAAGCGAAGAACCTCCTTGAGGTAATCACTACTCCTAACCCACCTTGTGCTCATGAGTACCCGTATAAGGGTCTTCAAAAAAAGCTTCACGGTATTAGATACGGAGAGCTTGTCACGGTCACTGCAGGAAGTGGAATCGGCAAGAGTTCCTTCTGTCGCGAGCTTGCAACTCATCTACTTTCCAGCGGCGAACGAGTGGGTTATCTCGCACTTGAAGAGAGCAACAGACGTACAGCACTTGGGCTGATGTCTGCAGCTGAAGGTAAAGCTTTCCATATTGGAGAGCATTCCCGTGAGGACCTTACAGCTGCCTACGAAAAGACGCTACGAGACTGGAACCTCTACCTGTTTGATGGGTTCGGGTCGTTTGATCCCGATGTGATCTACAACCGTGTCGAGTACATGGCTCAGGGGTTGGATGTGAAGGTCGTCATCCTTGACCACCTATCGATCCTCCTGAGTGGCCTCGATGGGGATGAGCGGCGAATCATTGACCAAACAATGACACGTCTGCGCTCACTTGTGGAGCGGACAGGGATCTCGATGTTCCTTGTGTCACACCTCAAGCGCACCTCTAGTGACCAGAACCACGAGGAAGGTGCTCGCGTCACCCTTGGGCAACTGCGCGGATCGGCTTCCATAGCTCAACTAAGTGACGCCGTCGTCGCCCTAGAGCGCGATCAACAGACCAACAGCACTACCACCGTGAGGGTTCTCAAGAACCGCTACACGGGTGAAGTTGGCCCAGCTTGTGAACTTACCTACGACCTAGCTACATCACGATTTACTGAACATGAAGTTGAATCAGAGTTCGACGCATCAACCGATTTCTGAAAAAGCACGAGCTTTGCAATTCTCTACTGGAAAAGTCGAGCATGGTGTTATTTATCTTGGCGCTGATCCAGATAAATGTTTTGCTGTGAGGCCTAATCCTCCAACACCTGAGATGGTTGCCCGTGCTCAACCCTTTCGGGGAGATGTGGTCAAGGCGATGGAGGCCACGATTAAAGATCCAAGTTATCGGATCAATGAATGAACCTCCTGTTCGACATCGAAACCAACGGCCTGTACAACAACGTATCCACTATTCACTGTGTTGCTATCAAGGACCTTGATAACGGTGAGACTTATGTCTTCAATGACCAAGGTAATCAGCAACCCATTGCTCGTGCTATCACGATGCTGGAGGAAGCTGACACGATCATTGGCCATAACATTATCAACTATGACATCCCCGTAATTCAAAAATTCTATGGATGGTTCAAACCACCTAGGTCTTTGGACACTCTTATTCTTTCTCGGCTTTACCATCCTGACATTCTCAAGATAGATCAAACCCGTAAGTGGCCCCATATGCCGCTTCAACTCTTTGGTCGTCACTCTCTTGAATCCTACGGATACAGGTTGGGTGAATACAAGGGTGGCTTCGCTAAGACCACGGATTGGAAAGACTGGTCCCAAGACATGGAGGACTATTGCGCCCAAGACCTACAGGTAACCCACAAACTATGGAATCATTTCCAAAAGAAATTCCTGATTGGATAACACTTGAACATCGGGTCGCTGAAATCCTTACTGAACAGGAGCTGCATGGATGGTACTTCGACGAACGATCCGCTCATGAGTTGGAATCGGAACTTCGATCTACACTTGAATCGCTGTCAGCATCTCTTAGAGAACGACATCCTTTCGTTGCGGGAAGCGAGTTTACTCCTCGTCGTCCTAACAAGACCCAAGGATATTTCAATGGATGTGCTTTTACGCGCCTCAAGGATCTTAACCCAACCAGTCGAGATCACATCGCATGGGTGATGAAGGAGTTCTATGGGTGGAAGCCAACCCAATTCACAGATAAGGGGAAGGCAACCATTGATGAAGTAGTACTTACTGAGATTGGCACTCCAATTGCGCTTGAATTTCTTCAGTGCTTGGATCTGAACAAGCAGCTTGGCATGTTGTCGGAAGGCACTAATGCTTGGTTAAAGCTTCTTCGGAATGGCCGGATTCATCATCATTGTTCTGTATCTACGAACACGCATAGATGCGCACATCGAAATCCTAACGTAGCCCAGATTCCTAGTGGAGAACAATTTCAACGACTCTTCCGACCTACTCCAGGACTGGTCATGGCTGGCGCCGATTTTAGCGGCATCGAGCTGCGAATGTTCGCGCACTACCTTGCTCGTTATGACAGCGGCAAGTATGGTGAGGTCCTGCTTAATGGTGATATTCACCAAGTCAACGCTAACAAGATTGGAATTAGCCGTAAGCTTGTCAAAACCGTTACCTATGCTTTCCTTTATGGGGCTGGGGACGAAAAGATCGGACGTTCCTATGACCCTCAGCTTCCTGCCGATAAGGCAAGAAAAAAGGGAAAAGAAATTAGGCAAGCGTATCTTGATGCAATTGAAGGTCTTGAGGATCTTGTTAATGCAGTCAAGAAAAAAGCAACAGCTTCAGGGTATGTTAATTCGATTGATGGGCGAAGAATATCGGTTGACGGGCCTCACAAGGCTCTGAACTATCTTCTTCAATCCAGTGCTGGTGTAGTAGCCAAACGCTGGATGGTCATGATCGATGACATGATCAAAGAACAGAAGCTTGATTCACACCAGTTAGCGTTTATTCACGATGCCTTGTTTTATGAAGTCCCCCCGGCTGAGGCCGACACAATGAAGTTCATACTTGAGTACTCAGCTAGAGCTGCTGGGGAGTTTTACAAGTTGCGCTGCCCAATCGAAGCCCAAGGAAAAGTCGGACCAGACTTTTACTCGGTGCATTAAATGTGGTCAACTAAAAGACATACTTGAGTTTGCGCCTTGGAGAAAGGGTGATTCAGATTACCGTCGATCTAAATGCAAATCTTGTGAGTCTGCAGCTAGTCAAGCTCTTGCACAAGCCAAGTCCTTAGCGGGCAACCCAAGACCACCACAGGTAGGAACACCGTGTCCTATTTGTGGCGACACAAAATCTCAACTTTGCTTTGATCATGATCACTCCACGTTGAAACATCGTGGGTGGCTTTGTAATCAATGCAATCGAGCCATAGGTCAACTAGGTGACAACCTGGCTGGCTTGATGGCAGCTGTTATGTATCTACAGAATGCCTCCACAGAAATCAAAAACAAACCTATCCAAAAAGACCTTTGAATCACGTGCAAAGTACAAGCACACCCACCAGGGAAATGGAACCCGTTCCCTCCCAAAAGGATCAAAGAAACTACGACGAGGTCAAGGTAAATGAAGCCACATAAAACAGAATGCGTGATCATCATTGAAGCTTGTAATGGTGAGCTTGAAGACTTCCCTCCAACGGAAGAGACCACAATCAGCTTTGACGCTACTGACCTAAGTATGCCTGGTTGGATTTATCAATTTAAGAAGGTCTTGGCTGCTGTTGGATTCCATGAGAAGACCATCATTGAATACTTGGGTGACTCCTGATGAGCCTCCTTATTGACGCTGACTACCTGGCCTACAAATCCTGTGCAGCCTGTGAAGACGAGGTTGACTTTGGCAATGACGTGATCGTTGTCACCAGCCGCTTTTCCCATGTTCTAGACATGTTCCAGCGGGAGCTGATGTCCATTGCTGAGTGCATGGGGTTGTTTGATGACTTCATCCTTTTCTTTAGTAGTCCTACAAATTTCAGGAAAAAAATTTACCCCGATTACAAAGGTCATCGAAACAGAAAGAAGCCCTGTGGCTACAAGCGGCTGCTGAACTGGTGTGGTGAGAACTACATCACGATCATGGTCGATGGCCTTGAAGCTGACGATGCCCTGGGCGTTTATGCAACTGACCCCATTGAGCTTGAGGCAGGCCACATCCTCGTCAGTCCCGATAAAGACATGCGGCAGATCCCTGGTCTCTTGTTTGACCTAACAAATCCTGTGACTGAAATCACCAAGGAAGAGGGGGATCGCTGGCATCTGATTCAGACGATGAGTGGTGACCAGACCGATGGCTATGCCGGGGCTCCTGGCATCGGGATCAAACGTGCTGCTGCTCTACTTGACACCAAAGGTTGCAAGTGGAACACCGTCCTAGAGACCTTCCTAGAGAAAGACATGACTGAGGAAGACGCCCTTCGTAATGCACGTCTAGCCAAGATCCTTCAATACAACGACTTCGATCACGAGAACAATGTTCCAATCCTTTGGACCCCCACCTCCAGTGATGGAGATGACAGTCGAGCAACAGTTCAAGCTGCGACGACTGAACGATCTGCTGCCTGAAGCCAAGAAGGAAGACATCATTACGATCTTCATGGCTCTACAACATCAAAACTTTGTCCTTTCTAATACTGTATCTAACCTTGTAAAGAAATGGCCACTTCCCCAACCCATTACGGAAGCAGTTGGAAGGTCGGTGACTTCATCCGAGACCAACAGCTGAGCTTCCACCTTGGTAACGCCATCAAGTACATCACTCGATGCGGCAAGAAGGCTGGCGTAGATCCTATTGATGATCTTACTAAAGCAATCCACTACCTAGAAAACGAACGTGAGTTTTTACGAGCAAGCAGCACACGAATTTCGGAAAGCCTACGGACTGCCGCAAGGGTTGACGACTACCTCTTTGAATCTTCAGCAGAATTTGATCGATGAGGAGCACCTCGAAGTAGCACACGCCTACCTCTACCTCAAGGATGACATCACGAACAAGGAAGCTCGTGAGCACCTCCTGAAGGAGCTAGCAGATCTTGTGTATGTGTGCCACCAAATGGCTGCCTCCTTTGGCTGGGATCTTCAGGTTGCTTACAACCGGGTGCATTCAAGCAACATGAGCAAGCTTGGTGTTGACGGAAGGCCACTTCGACGTGAAGACGGAAAGATCCTCAAAGGCCCTAACTATTTTGAACCCTCTCTAATTGATCTTGTTTGAACCTACTGTGAATAAAGAATTGATCGCCCGCACTGGCCGGGTTCAAAGTTGGATTGATGATCCGACCTCTCGCCTCCCTGTGTCCTGCACCGTGTTTGTGGTGGAGGATGAAATGGAAGGTCCTAATGGAATTGAAGCCTCATGGAGATTCGTCTCCCACGCACTCCGATACGGAGCAGGAGTTGCTGTACACCTATCTAAACTCCGTAGTCGAGGAAGCGAAAATGGTCGAGGACTTGTGGCGTCAGGCCCTGTGTCATTCGCCAAGATCTACTCCACCCTCAATGAAATCCTAAGGCGCGGAGGCGTTTATAAAAATGGAGCTGTTGTTTGTCACCTTGATCTTCAGCATCCTGACGTACTCGAGTTTATCACTGCTAGTCGAGCTGATCTTCCCTGGGTCAAGCGGTGCGTCAATGTTAATCCGTTTTGGTGGGAAAAAGCTTCGCAAGAAGTAAAGGATGCTCTCCTCACTGGTATTAAGCGTGGGGATATCTGGCTTAATAAAACTAAGGTCGATGGATTTGGACAACGAATTTATGGAAACGTCTGCCTTGAGGTCTACCTCCCCAGCCGGGGAACCTGCCTGCTCCAACACGTCAACCTTGGAGCCTGTGAAGTGGGAGATCTGCAGCAGGCATTCACTCGTGGGATGCAAGAGCTGTGTTCCCTCCACGCCAAGACCGGAGTCGGTGAAAGCGGTGAGTACCTAACGCCTGAGATCGACCGTCAGGTGGGTCTGGGGATGCTTGGTCTAGCGAACCTTTTGAGGCGCTACAACGTCTCTTATAAAGACTTTGGGGCAGCTCTTACCAAGATCAACATGGGGCAGGACTTCCGTAATTATGAACCGACCCCGGCAATCATTCTCGCTACTGAACTTAAACGTGCTATTGAAGGTGCTGCCAGTGTTGCTCGCAGCAACGGCATGGTCCGAGCGTTTGCTATCGCGCCAACTGCATCTTGCTCCTATCGATACACTGACCTCGATGGCTTTACAACGACGCCGGAGATTGCTCCTCCTATCGCACGAAAGGTGGATCGAGATAGCGGTACGTTTGGAGTAGAAAGCTTTAACTATGGTGACGTAGAGATTGCTAGCGAGGTGGGCTGGGATGCTTACTTCGATGTGGCAAATGGCATCGTTTCAATGTTGGATAAGACGGGACTCCTTCATGGGTACTCGTTCAACAGTTGGAGTGATGTCGTCACCTATGACGAACAGTACGTTGAATCTTGGCTTAACTCGCCACAAACGTCTCTCTATTATTCTCTTCAGGTAATGCCTGATACCCAAGACAAGTCGAATGCGTATGCAGCGTTGGATGCTGCTGACGTTGAGAATTACTTGGAATCACTGCTTGAAGATTCTGATAAACCTATGTGTGACTGTGCCGAATGAACCCCTATCAAAAACTTCTGAATCGTAAGCGAACCTGGACTCCTGTTCAAACAACCTCTGGTCAAGTCAAGAGTGGTGCTGAAGAAACGATCTTCCGTGCGCTCGCTATGCGACACATGGAACTCCCCGTTGGTAGCTTCATTGAATCTGCGCTTGGTGAAGTTCCAGCTCTATCGGCAGACCTGCTCAAATCTAATATCAAAGACGAGGAGAAGCACGACCTGGCTCTCGGTTACATCGCCAATGCTTTGGGTGTTGACGAAACTGCTGAAGCCGAAGCAATGCGACTCCGCGATGCGTGGACGGCGCATCCTGATCACACTGTCCTCAAAGCAATGGTGGCCGAACGTGCGGTGTTCTTCGTACTACTCCCATTCTTCCGCTTTAATGGTGACGCTGGTCTCCGAACTGTGAGTGCTGACATCTCTAGGGATGAACAGGTCCACGTAGCTTGTAACTCACTTGTGTGTCGTGAGCTTGGTCACACTGTCTCCCCCTCCCTGGATCGTCTGCGTAAGGCAACCATCGCTTGGGTGATGCAACCACTTAAGCGCTCCGAAGATAAGTACCTGGACAAACAGTTCTGGCTTGATCAGAGCGATAGTCTGATGTACGCAGGTAAGGCAGAAGGATTACTCGATACTCAGCGGGCACGTATGCCTGCCTTCTTTGAACATGCAAATCCAAACCTCCCACAGTACGCTTAATCTTGGGCTGACTGTTGAGAAACTATTGGCTGATTTGGAGGTCAACTTCCCGCCATCGAGGCCAAGTCCAGGTGACAAGATTGACGATATTATGTACCGCTCTGGTCAACGGAGTGTGGTCGAATACATTGAACAAATCATTAATGAGGAATGAATTATGGCAGTAAAAGGTAAAGCAAGACGAGCCAGGGAGCAGGCTGAAGCAACTGCAAAGACTGCTGGACAAACACCAGCACAGGTTAAGCAAGCTGGACTAGATGCAAGAGCAAAGGTTGATCCACGACTTGCTAGTACTGAAACTGTATATCGCCCAGGTGGTGGTGACGGTAAGGGATTGGTAGGTATGTCATGGGCCACCAGTGCTAAAGCACCTGGAATACGCAGGACTGCTACCAAGACAAACGCTGCTAGTACTGCGGCAACAGCACCAGCAGAAACGCCCGCTGCCACAACACAGCAGAATGACTACAACCCAACACCGCTAGCAACTGAAACTCAGCAGCAGCCATCACTCAACATCACGATGCCTGACATGCCTGCAGCTCCACCGCCTCAATATCTTGCGGGTGGGGCGGGAGCAGATGTTGGTACTAACGCAGCTGGGTTTCGTCATAAGAAATCTTCCGCAAAGATGGCCGGTCTGACCTCTAAGGGAACCAGTCTATTCAAAATTGGTGGACAATCCGCCCGGTCTTCGGGTCTTAATATTGGTATCTAAGAATGAGTGCGAGAACACGGTATGACTATCTGACACGTAACCGTACCCAATTTCTCGATGTAGCTGTTCAGTGTTCAAAGCTCACCCTTCCGTATCTGATACAAGAGGATGAGTTGAGTGGTCGTAATACCTATCGAAAACTCATTACTCCTTGGCAAAGCGTTGGTGCAAAAGGTGTAGTCACTCTGGCATCCAAGTTGATGCTAGCTCTACTGCCCCCTCAGACCAGCTTCTTTAAGCTCCAGGTAAATGATTCCAAGTTAGGTGTTGAGATCCCAGCTGAAGCCCGATCTGAACTTGATCTGAGCTTTGCCAAACTTGAGCGGATGGTGATGGATTCGATTGCTGCAAGCAGTGATCGGGTTGCAATTCACCAAGCCATCAAGCACCTCGTTGTAGGTGGTAATGCTCTGATCTACATGGATCAGAAGAACGGGTTGAAGTTGTATCCACTGAATCGTTTCGTCGTAGATCGAGATGGTAACGGTAACGTCATTGAGATAGTTACTAAGGAGCGCATCAGTAAGAAGCTATTGGGACCTCTTGCAGAGACTGTTCCCAATTCTCCTGGTGATGATCGTTCAGAAACTGATGAGGACATTGATGTCTTCACACATGTACGTCTAGACAACAACCGTTGGTTGTGGCATCAAGAAGCACTTGATAAGATCATCCCCAACACGATGGGCAAGGCCCCCACTGACGCCTCTCCCTGGCTCCCCCTCCGCTTTAATACGGTGGATGGTGAGTGCTATGGACGTGGCCGGGTCGAGGAGTTCCTTGGTGATCTTCGATCCCTAGAGGCCCTAATGCAGGCTCTCGTGGAGGGCTCTGCTGCAGCCGCTAAGGTGATCTTCACGGTGTCTCCATCCTCCACTACCAAGCCCGCAACGATTGCTGCTGCTGGTAACGGTGCCATTGTCCAGGGTAGGCCTGATGACATTGGTGTGATCCAGGTTGGTAAGACAGCTGACTTCCGTACTGCTGCTGAGATGGCAGCCACATTGGAGCGTCGGATTAGCGAAGCATTCCTTGTGATGAATGTTCGTCAGTCTGAGCGCACAACTGCTGAAGAGGTGCGGATGACTCAGATGGAGCTGGAGCAACAACTAGGTGGACTCTTTAGTCTTCTTACTGTTGAGTTCCTGATTCCCTATCTGAATCGAAAGCTGAATGTGATGCAACGTAGTGGTGAGATCATTCGTCTCCCTAAAGGTTTGGTACGCCCGACCATCGTTGCTGGTATTAATGCTCTTGGACGTGGACAAGACCGGGAGAGCCTTACTGCTTTCCTTACGACCATTGCTCAGACCTTAGGTCCTGAGGCACTGGTTAAGTACGTCAGCCCTGATGAAGCAATCAAACGCCTCGCTACTGCTCAAGGCATCGACATCTTGAATCTTATCAAGACGATGGAGCAGCAGCAAAGTGAGATGCAGCAACAGATGGGTATGCAGAAGGATATGGCAATGACCAACCAGACTGCAGCATTGGCTAAAGCTCCAATGTTTGACCCGACCAAGAACCCTGAAGCAATGAACCTAATCAATGGACAAGCAGGAACCGAGCCGCCCACAGCGGATCAAGAACAAGCCCCTCCCCCCGGTCTCTAAACCAGAGCCGTTGGAAGAGGAAAACAAATATGCCCGACGTACACAGCTCATTGGTAAACCGACCATTGGTCGTGCAATCCGAGTTGAAACTGTTGGTCTAGGTAATCTCAAAGTAGAAACTTTTAATGGCATTGAACCTAACGTATGATCCCAGCGATGACCCGACAGCAATTGCTGAAGCGGAACAGCGGGATCAAGAAAGTTATGAAATCGGTGAACGTCTTGAACAGGAGCAGAACAACCTGCTTGCTGGTAAGTATCGTGATGCCGAAGAACTAGAGCAGGCCTACATTGAACTCCAACGTAAGCTTGGTTCTAAAGGATCCGATGAGCCCACCGACGATACTCAACCTGAACCTGAAGAGGAGGTTGAGGAAGATGATGAGCCCGTTGATTACTCCTTCCTGAATCGGTTGGCTCAAGAGGCTGATGGTGGTGAGTTTACCCCAGAGACTCTGCAAGCGTTGGAAGGTATGTCAGCATCTGATATTGCTGATATGTTCCTCGCTTACCGCCAAGAGACTGGTACTCCTGAACCTGAATACCAAATGAGTACTGATGACATCGTTGAGATGAAGTCAGTTGTTGGTGGTGATCAGGAGTACAGCAACATGATCTCTTGGGCCTCTCAGAACCTATCTCCTGAGGAAATCCAGGTCTATGACTCTGTCATGGATAAGGGTGACCCCCAGGCTATTTACTTTGCAATTCAAGCATTGAACTACCGCTTCAAGGATTCTGTAGGTTACGAAGGTCAGATGTTGACTGGACGAGCTGCACGAACCACAGATGCATTCCGTAGTCAAGCAGAGGTTGTACGTGCTATGGGTGATCCTAGGTATGACAACGACCCTGCTTATCGACAGGATGTGTATGACAAGCTAGAGCGTTCCAACCTGAACTTCTAGGTATTCGTATAATTGCCAATACTGCGCGTGTATTAGCATTTTCTTAGGCGTTGGCAATATTAAAGTCCTTTGCTATTTACCAATGCTTTCTCTGACACTTACTTTTGCAACTCTAGCTTCGTGGTATGGCCTTCCGTATCACGGTAGACGCACCGCTTCTGGTGAGATCTACAACATGAACTCAATGACTGCAGCACATCGAAGCCTCCCCTTTGGGACAAGGCTGAGGGTCTGCAACAAGCGTAACTCCAAATGCACAACTGTACGAATCAATGATCGTGGCCCCTTTATTCCTGGTCGTGAGCTTGATCTCAGTCGTGCTGCTGCGCGAGCAATTGGTCTAGATAGCGAAGGTGTCGGTCGAGTTACTATTACACCACTTAAGTGAAATGGCTAAAGCTAATTACGATCCAAAGGTTTCAACAGTTAATGTTAAGTATGTGACACCTACTGCTGGTGCTGCTGCCTTCATTTCTGCATACAACCAGACCCTCACTAAACTGTCTCCCTTTGGTGGGAAAGTGCAGGCTGGTGGTACTGCCTGGCCCTAAGGATGAAAGGCCTCTACGCCAACATCCATGCTAAACGTCTCCGAATTAAAAATGGTTCGGATGAAAAGATGCGTAAGCCTGGGTCACCAGGGGCACCTACTGCTGCACAATTCAAGAAGTCTGCAAAGACTACGAAGAAATCTAAGTAGTAAAAGAGCCCGTGCCCGTGGCTTTATAACGGCAACAATGTAAACCCCAGATAATGGGTATGGAAATGGTTGCTGCTTGTCTAGCGCACCAACGGGAGTCAGGCACCTCATTGTCGGACTTGACTCCTATTGGCTTTAGGCCCACCACGGTGGACACCCTTTAGCCATTGACAGTTCGGAGAGACGAACACGCTATAACTTTTTTAATCGAATGCACATGACTACTCATGTGAATTCCTAAGCGCTTAGGGAGAACGTCAATAACTTCTCTCTTTTCTAACAATGGCAAACGCCGTACAATCCGTACTCGGTACTCTTAACAAAGCAGTATCTAGTACCGCTGGAACCAATGCATACGATACTAAGTATGCAACTTACCTGAAACTGTTTTCGGGTGAGATGTTTAAGGCTTATGAATCTGCCACGATTGCTCGTGAAACTGTTCAGCGTCGTACCCTGAAGAATGGTAAGTCGCTGCAGTTCATCTTCACCGGTCGTATGCAAGCTTCTTACCATACACCTGGGACTCCTATCCTGGGTTCTGGTGATCCCCCGGTGGCAGAAAAGACCATCATTTGTGATGACCTTCTCGTCAGCTCTGCCTTCGTCTACGACCTTGACGAAACGCTAGCACATTACTCCCTGCGTGGTGAGATCTCCAAGAAGATCGGTCATGCCCTCGCTGAGGCCTATGACAAGAAGATCTTCCGTATGATCGCCAAGGCTGCTCGTGAAGCCCATCCGATCACTGCTGCTCCTGGTCCTGAGCCTGGTGGTTCGATCATCAAGCTCGGCACTGGTAAGCAGTTCGATGCTCAAGCCCTGGTGGATAGCTTCTTTGAGGCTGCCTCTATTCTTGATGAGAAGAACGTGCCCCGTCAGGGTCGCTGTGCTGTGCTCAGCCCCCGTCAGTACTACGCCCTGATCAGCCAGGTCGATTCCAACATCCTTAACCGTGACTTCGGTGCCACCCAAGGCAACCTGAACAGCGGTGACGGCCTGTATGAAATCGCTGGTATCTCGATCAAGCGTTCTAACAACCTCCCCTTCATGGCTGGCTCTGTGGCTGCCGTGACTGGTGAGAACAACGACTACAGCGGTGACTTCTCCTATCACGCTGGCCTCATCTATCAAAAGGATGCTGCTGGTGTTGTGGAAGCTATCGGTCCTCAGGTGCAAACCACCTCTGGTGATGTGTCGGTGCTGTATCAAGGTGATGTGATCCTGGGCCGTCTGGCCATGGGTTGCGGCACCCTGAACCCTGCTGCTGCCATCGAGCTGCAAGCAACCACCTGAGGTAACTCCTAATGGCTATCCGTCAAGTTGTTGACGGTGTCGGAGTTACCAACAGTGAGACTTGGTATCCGTTCCCTGGTGTTGAGCTGAGTCGTGCTGGTGGCAAAGTTGCTACTGTTACCGTTACTGGTAATGGTGGCTCCGGTGCTACCACTGTGACCAACAAAGCTACCACTACAGATAAGAATGGTACTGGTCTCACTGTCAACCTGACGGCTGCTGCCGGTGTTGTTACCGCGATTGCGCTTGGTAATAACGCTGGTAGTGGTTATCGGATTGGTGACCAAATCACCGTTTCCGCTGCTGTTGCTGGTACTGCGTCTGCAGTAACTGGCACGGTAGCTTCTCTTTCGTATTAATCATGGCTGTCTCTAGTGCTGCTGGTGTCTGCACCACGGATGCTGAGCGCATCTCTGTGGCCAAGACCCGTAAGGGATATGGTTCTGCTGTTTCTGACTCCGCTGTGAAGTCTGTGACCAAGAACCTTCGCATTGCGTATCCCGCCGTTGAGTGCAACATCACCAACGTCTGATCTTTTAATACCGGGGAGCCTAATTAAAGGTTCCCCTTTTTTCTTTTAATATAGTGATATGGCCTTTCCTAATGCTTTAGTGGCCACCGAACTGGCTGCCGTAAATCAAATACTCGGGGCAGTAGGACAGGCTCCTGTCACTACTCTCGATCAAACCAATCCTGATGTAGCAATCGCCTACGATACCCTTATTGAAGTCAATCATGAGGTGCAGTCAGAGGGATGGACTTTTAATACTGAATCTGAATATCCCTTTACTCCTGACAATAACGGAGAGATCCTGATCCCAACGAACGTACTTCAATTAGATCTTTCTAATTTGTACGAGAATATGGGTGTCGAAGTTGTACGTAGGAATGGAAAGCTTTACAACAAGACTGAACACATTTTCACCTGGACAACCCCAGTCAAGTGTGATGTCGTTTGGTTGTTTGACTTCAATGATCTACCCACATCATTCCGTGACCTTGTGATAGCTCGTGCTTCTGTACAAGCATCAACAAAGATGGTTGGTGATTCAACAGTTTATCAAATGCTCCAACAGAAGGAAGCGATGGCTCGTGCCAATGTGATGGAGTATGAATGCAATCAAGGAGACTACTCCTACTTTGGAGCCAATAAAAATTTAGGCTTCTACAACAGCTATCAACCTTATAAGACTTTGGCACGTTGATATGGCATCAGTATCCCAACGCATCCCTAATTATATTGGTGGTGTTTCTCAACAGCCTGATGACCTTAAGTTTCCAGGCCAGCTGAAGACATGCATTAATGCCTACCCTGATCCTACCTTTGGTTTGATTAAGCGGCCTGGTGGTGCCTTCCTGGCAGAGCTAAAGGATTCGAGTAATAACCTTATTGTCCCCTCTACTCTAGATAACGGTAAGTGGTTCTCCATCTTCCATGACTCGACTGAGCAATATATTGGCGTCATCAAAGGGACAACGATCAGCATTTGGAGTCTGATCGACGGGACACCTAGGACCGTCTCTTACGGTGCTGGCGCTACCAGCTATCTGACTGGGTCTAAGGATGACTACGATATCCTTACTATTAACGACTACACCTTCATCACCAATAAGACTGTAGTTGTCACCACCCAAGCGGCTCCTTCTTATACCTATAGCAACCGTGCCACTATACGTTTGCAAGAGGTTGAGTACGGGGCTAAGTATGAAGTAACTATCAACAGCACAACTGTCAGCTACACGACCTTTAACGCAGAAGCAACAATTACTAGTCCGTCACAAACTCAGACTACAGTCAATGCTGATGCAGTAATTGATTCGCTACGGACATCCATTGCGGGTATCAGTGGGATGACCGCTACTCGCATAGGTCCTAGCATTGAAGTCGAAGCAAGCTCCCCGTTTACTATCTCCGTTAAAGGTGGTAAGGATGGAGAAGCGATTGTAGCGTATCAAGATAATGTTGAAAATGTTTCAAAACTACCTGCACAAACAAAACACGGTAGGATTGTACGAATCACCAACGCTGCTAATAATACGGTTGATGATTACTACGTCAAGTTCATCGCTGAGAATGGCGTCTCAGGTGTTGGCTTTTGGGAGGAAACCGTCAAGCCTAATGTGAGTCCTGGGCTTACCTTGGCAACGATGCCTCACCAGTTAATACGAAACGCTAACGGTACGTTCACCTTCCAACAAGCTACATGGGAACCTCGTCTCGTAGGTGATGATGAAACCAATGAACACCCAAGCTTTGTAGGCTCAACGATTCAACAACTTTTCTTCTATAACAATCGCCTTGGGGCGTTGACGGAAGAGAACGTATCAATGAGCCAAACTGGCGATTACTTTAACTTCTATCACAACTCAGCACTGACGCTAATTGCTTCAGACCCTGTTGACATCTCTTGTTCAAGTATCCGTCCTGCAACACTACATGGTGTGGTCCCTGTTGCTCAGGGTCTTCTGCTCTTTAGTCGTTCACAGCAATTCCTTCTGCAAGGTAGTAGTGGTGTACTGACACCTACTGGTACAACCATCAAGACTATCTCGAACTACGAGATGGATCAACTGAATGACCCAGTGGACCTGGGTACAACAGTAGCCTTTATCTCAAAGACTCCATCCTATTCACGTGTGTTCGAGATGCAGACACGTGGTCAGGATGAAAGTCCTATCGTGCTAGATATTTCACGTATTGTTCCTGAGTGGATTCCTTCAACAGTAGATCAGGTTGTTGGTTCACCTCAGAACAGTGTCCTTTCGATAGCCTCTAGTAGTAGCCGGGATATCTATCTCTTTAGGTTCTACTCAAACGGTGAAGAGCGTCAGGTACAGGCATGGTTTAAGTGGACGATGTCAGGGAATGTATTGCACCACGCTGTAGACCGTGATGTGTTCTGGGTTATCAGTAAGCAGCAGAATAGCTGTGTGATTCAAAAGATCTCCCTTGTTCAAAGCCCCACCACTTCGACGTTCCTTACCGCAGGTAACAGCAAGGTGGATCCACGTTTGGATATATGGAAAGCCCCAGCCAGCAAGACGTATGTATCTACCCCTGGTAACCAGCACACCAAGATCTATCTACCCTTCTCTAATGACACTAGTCGTACTCTCTGTGTAGTTACGGCTAACCCTAATCAGGTGACTCCTGTCTTTAGTAACTCTGGTCTCGTTCTGTTTCCACCCGTCCTTCAAGATGGTGGTGGGTTCTATGCAAAAGTTGATGATCTTAATCTCACAAGTGATGATCTGATCGTTGGCTACACCTATGACATGGATCTTGAACTTCCTCAGACATTCTATCGTCAAGGTGATAGCGGTCAGGTTACTGACTACACCGCATCGCTGATCCTTGCACGAATGAAGTTCCTGCTTGGATTGGGTGGAGATGTAATCTTCAAGTTGAAGTCGAAAGGTAGGACCGAATGGATCGACACCCAGGGTGTTAAGACCGCAGACTACTATCTGGCTAATGACATCCCGTTTGTCAATACGTCTGAGTTCACAATCCCAATTCATCAACGATCTGAAAACACACGTGTCAGAGTCTTCTCTGATTCACCATTTCCGGTAAGTCTTTTGTCAATGACATGGGAGGGTAATTATTCACCTAGATTCTATACGAGGAGGTAAGCTATGGCGTGGGGAGCAGTAATAGGCGCTGTTGCTGGTGGAATTGGAAGTATCTTCGGATCTTCTGCACAGAGTGACGCCATCAAGAAGCAACATAAGTATGATAAGGAGGTTTGGAATTATCAGTTTGATGAAGCCAATCGTGACTACGAGTGGCGTCTTGGTGAAAACCGAGTTAATCGTCAAAACATTGATAACAATGCTCGATTTTCTGAGCAGACCGCTCTTAGAGATTATCAATACAATCTAGCTATCAGGGACTTTGACTACTCTAATCAAGCACGTCAGTTCAATGAATCTGAACGGATCTATGGTCTCCAGCTAGGCTTTAACAACCAGGCTGCACAAGTTGCATACGAAGCTGAGAATCGTAAGTTCCAAGAGACCCTAACTGGTATGGCATTTGAACAGCAGGACATGCTGGTAAAGATGCTCCAGGAGGAAGGACAGCTTCAGGCCAGTGGTGCTTCTGGTAGATCTGCAGGTAAGGCTATCGCCTCCGCTATGGCTTCCTATGGGAGGAATCAAGCGATCATGGCTGAGAGTCTTGTAAGTGCTAAGAAGGAGAACAAGATCTCCATGCGTGAAATTAATACTCAGAAGTACGGTGCTGACCTGAATGCTCAGTCACGTCGGATGCTCCAACCAATGAAAGCTCCTGACCCGATGGCACCGCTCAAGATGCCACGAGCAACCATCGTTGACCCTCGTGCTCCTGTTAAGCCTCCTAAGCCCATTAAGGGTGCTGCAGCTAGTCCCATAGGTTCAGTGCTCACCGGTATGCAGAGCGGTATTGATCTCGGTTTAAGCATTCAAAAAGCTTTCATGTGATGATTTAAATGGAACAAATTAAGTATCAAGGGTACGCCCGCGATAGAGGTTTTAACCCCATTCAGATGTCTACGGCCAGTGTTGATGCTATTGGTCAACAAGGCAACGCAATGCTACGGCAGATGCGTGATAACCAAGACATTGAACGTAGCAATCGGAATGCTTTTCAATCTCAAGTACAACAGAACCAACAGATAGAATCCCAGAACCGCTCAGAGAACTATCAGTTTGATAAGCGTTCTAGGGATATGTATCAGCAAGGTGTTCTTCAGAATTTGAAGACACAGCAGCAAAACGAGCTGGTGAAAGCTGATGACTTAGAAAAAACATTAAAAGGTCTCTCGGCATTCTCTACGACAATTGGTAAGACACTTACTGACCTGCAGGAAAAGCGTAAACAGAGTGACATTGAAGCGGGTATACTGTTGTACCGGCAGAACGGCCTTCCACCGGAAAAAGCTCTCGCTTTTGAGCAAAATGAACAAGCTTTTATCCAAGCTCGCGACGTTACCAACTCAACTGCTGCACAACTAGCCAAGAATGGCAATCCACCTGAGTTTGTAGAACGTGTTCAAGCGTTATCTGGCTGGAAGCGGTATGGATACATGCAGGCTCTGGCCATGGGGTCAAGCCGTGAATGGGCAAGTTACCTCGATAACAAGCTGTTAACGGATAACGAGACACAGATCAACATTGGAAACTCTGTTGTTACCCCAGCTCAAGCAGCAAAAGCGGACGATCCCGTAGTTCTTGGTGTTACTTCAAAGGTCTTGCTTCAACAGTTCCTGCGTGAACGTGGACTAACCAGCGTTAACCCAGCACTACTAAATAAGTACTTCTTTACTGAAAGGTTTGACACAGAAGAGGCTGCGGTACTCAAGCGATGGAATGGTGAGAATAACGATAGGAAGGCAGCTGAACGTCTAGACGAGGAGGCAGGTATTCTTGCTAATGCACTTCGCGATCCACAACTTGCTGGCCAAGCATTTAACACCTATATCTCTAACGTTTCACCTATACGACACCCAAAGCTAGGGCTACTTGGTTTGGGTGGTGGTAGAGACCAAGCAATTCAAATCCTCAAGCAGTTAGGAAAGGCTGGAGACATCCCTGCTGGTGTTCGTGAGGCAATCCTTAACCAAGAGATCCCAGGCGGTGGACAGACATGGGGACAAAAGTTTCCTCAAGTGTTTGCAGGACTTGATGATGAAATCGAAGAAGGTATCCAGAGTGATCTGCGCCGACAGGAAGCACAAGAAGCCTTCGAGGATAAAGAACAGGAAGAACGTATTGTCTCGTACCTGACAAGCAAAGGTGGTGCCACAGAGTCTGACATTGCTCAGATCACTCAGGATTATAACGCTCGTGGTAAATCACTTCCTGATAATATCAAGAATCTGCTGACTGTTGAGAAGAAAGAGGATCAGGCTGCTAGGGATTACCTTGACGCTCAACTAGCCAGTGGTCGTGGCATTAGCCTTAATGAACTTCGTACAGGTGGTTACAGTGACAAGGTAATCCTTGATTATGAAAAAAAAGTCAGGACCTTTCAGGAAAACATTACAAACAACTCTTCGTACAAAGCTGAAGTTCAAGCCCTAGGCCTTTTGATTGAGACGAACATCAGAGGAGCTTCTCTCGACAAGCGGGCTCACTGGACTGAACCTCTGGCCAAGGCAGAAGCTGAAAGCCTGCTTAGACAGGAATACCTCAATCTTGTTACTGGTGGGACGATGGGGCAGGCTGATGCCCTAGCGAATGCTTCAAAGAAGGTACGGATTCTGATCGACCAAGGAAAGCCCCGTAGTGGCAACCCGATGGGTACTGGTCCATTTGCTCTTGAGATCGACTCAGCTAACCCTGAAGCACCTAAGCCTGGTGGTGGGTTCCGTAAGTACATGACCGGTCCAAGTGGCAAGGTCATCGAAGCACGACAGGCCTTTCTACGGCTAGAAGAAGCCACCCGCACTGATGCTAATGCTTTCAAGAATCAGGTTCTAATCAGCAGCAGCGACTTCAAACAGCTGGAAGTGTTACGTGCAAACCCGTCAGCAGCGTTTCCAGCATCGATCATCTACATGGCAAAAAAAGCTGGCCTAGGCCCATGGGACATTGCAGACGGGCAGCTCCAAGCAGCTAAGAAACCTTTGTTGACACGCCCTCCGGAGGTGCAGTGGGCAGACCAGATCGACCCGAACCTTCGTATGCTTCTCTACCGAGATCCTAGTCGAAACCGTACTAACCGAGCATTTGCTGGTACACAGTGGAATTCTGCAAAGGTTCCCAACAACTGGGGAATTCACGTTGAACAGGCGGCAGCTAAGTACGGACTAGATCCGGCTCTTCTTGCTGGACTGTTGGCACATGAAAGTGCAGGCTGGAAAGCGAATGCTGTGAGCACTGCTGGTGCTGTAGGTCTTGGACAGATCATGGACAACACACTCGCTGAAGCTGGCATGACAGCAAAGGATCGACTTGATCCAGTCAAGAGCATCTACGGAGCAGCGAAGATCTTTAGTGGACGGCTGGGTGCTGTAAAAGGTGACCTCACGCTGGCACTTCGTGCTTACAACATGGGTCTTAATGGTGCGATGCGTAATCCTGGCGGCTACCGTGGGGATGATGAATCTATTAATTACCCAGCTCGTGTTCTGAAGCAAGCTGCAGTTTACGGGTACGGCTTTGGCCAAGGTTCACCGTACAGACAAGCTGCAACCATGAACCCAAGGATTGTCTACAGCATTGGCAGTTTGGGTTACGGCTCGACCGGTCCTCACCTTGATCTCAAGCGTGTTGATCGTGGCACGATGACTTCGACTGGAAGTGTTCCAATTAAACCGCAGGAACTAGACAACTTTGTTGAAGTAAAGGTGGGTAACCGTTGGCTTCCGTTGTCAAAAGGTACAACACTGACTGACCAAGAGAGTGAGCACCGGGCTCGTGGCTCCTACGGTATTGACTACGCAGCTAACGCTGGCACACCCGTTCGCGTAAGGAACGGTGCTGTACCAGTTGGAAGCTTCAAAGGAGATGGTGGTACAGATCACCTGATTATTGAACTTCCCGATGGAAGGAGATTCCAATTCCTACACGGTACAAATGCATAAACTATGACAAGCAGTTATCGAATTCCTGATGCGAATCCGGTCAGCCCCATTGAAAGTGAACAAATGTTCGCTGCAACCCAAGGGCTAGTTAAGGCTGAAAAGCAAGCGCAACAGGAGCAGATCCAAAACAATCAAGAACTAAAAGCAACCGCTACTCAAACAGCCAAGAAACAACAGGAGAATATCCAGTCACTCAAAGAGCCAACTGGTCTTGGAGGTGTAGCTAAGGAGTTGGGTACTGCTGTCGTAGGTGCTGGTATCGATGCTGTTGAAGGTGTCGGAGCCAACGTCCAACAAGCAGTAACAGGTAATCTGAACAACCCTAAGTTCGTCCCTACTTGGCTTCAAGTGGATGACAAGGTTGAACCCATGAACAAAACGTGGTGGGGTCAGCTTGCCCGTAACATAGGTGAGATTGGCATCCTTAGCTTTGCCACACGAGGAACTGGTAAAGGTTTAGCAGCTACCAAGGTGCCTGGACTTTCTGGTGCTGGTCAATTCATCAGCAGTACTGGAACCACAAAACGAGGCATGCTGGCACGTGAGATGACACGTGGTGTTGTGGTAGGTAACCTCAGCTCCATGGCTACTGATGACAATGCAACTAAAGCGTTGACACAGGTGTGGCCGTGGTTCCCTGACGTACTTGCTACGAAGGAAAGCGACAACCCGCTGATGCGTCGTGCAAAGAACTCAGCTGAGTCTCTTGGCTTTGACTACCTGTTTGACCGTATCGGTGCTGGTATGAAGGCTATGTCGGTTGCACGTAATGAACGTACAGCAGCAGCCCAGGCAGCTCTCACTCAGAAGGTTACAGAACCTAAAGGTCCGAAGGTTACTTTGACAAAGAGTCAGGTAGCTAGTCTCACAGATGAGTTGACATTCACACCGACGATCAACACACGAGCTGCTGAAGAACTGGCAAAAGGTCTGTGGAACGACGAGCAGCTACGTACCCTTTCACAAGGTCTGAGAACTACTGAGTTTGGATCAAAAGCAAAGGCTAAGCCGTGGCTTGAACTCGCTGATCGCCTTGATAAGGCAGCAGCAATGACTCCAGTTAAGGTCGGCAAGGAAGTCGTAGATGAGGTTGAAGATATCAACCCCGTCAAGGCTTACGACGATGAAATCCAAGCCAATCAGAAGGCAAGGCAGGACAACTCTGATGAAATGGCACAGAGCCGTTACGCAGATGATCCTGAGGGGCTCAACGGTCCTGATGGATATGTCAACAGTCCACTCTTCGACAAACACGAGAACTCTGTCTTCAGTGTAAGGAAAGACGGCCTTGCTAAAGCATTGCTGGATGCCTACCGCATTGATTCCGATCCATTGGTCAAAGACGGACGTGTTCGGTCGCTCTTTACTGAAGCAGCTCTTGAGAAACGCCTCGCTGGTACTGATGCTGTGCGTCGGAAGATCATCGAGAGTGTTGCTGATAATGCTCTGAAGGGTGACGGCTTCATTGGAGAAGTAAACGGTGTGCGAGTCACACGTAAGGAATATAAACGTCTTGCTGTAGCACGAGCGATTGATCTCTTTGATGACTTCTCTAATCCTGAAGACCTTGAAGCGTTCAAGGCAAAAATGCTTGATAACCAGATTAGTGAGCCAATCGCTGGTCGGACAATCAAATACATGAACGCTGAAAGCTTTGCTGCCGCTGAGCTGTTTATCAATGTAACCGCTGGTGAGATGGCTGATATTGCAGCCGCTGCCAAATCCGTTCGAGGTGCAATCGACACGACTCACCAAGAGAACATGTTGATGCGTCGAATGGAATTCCTGCTTAAAGAGACTTGGAAATACAAGTACCTCTGGGGTCAGCGTGGTGTATTGATAAAAGAAGCAGGTACAAACCTGATTCGTGGTTCGGATATTGATAAGGCAATCAGTTCTATCGATGAGCGTGTGGCTAGTTCAATGACGACCCTTCGTCAAATCCGTGATCAAGGTGATGATCGACTTATCAACCACTTTGTAGATGCAATGGCAATCTCAGGTGGTGATGTCAAAACCCTTGCTCAACTTGACAACTACATGAAGGATCGCATCTGGAAGTGGGGTGCGGCTACACCTGAGGAGCAGGGCGGGATTATCCGTGGTATCCGAAGCACATTCATCAACGGCCTTCTCTCTGGCCCTAAAACAACGCTACGAGCATGGACAGGCACGTCGATGGCGGTTGCCCTGCGCCCGATCACTACCTTGATTGGTGGTGTGGCACGTGGTGATGAGCGTATCCAAGCTAAGGCGTGGAGTCAGATGAATGTGTGGTTTGAAGGGTTTGGAGAAGCAATGCAACTCTTCAATACTTCGTGGAAGAACCACCTTTCTGGTGAAGGTATACCTTATTCCAACTTTGCAGGGAACACTGATGCTCTGCACCTGAAGCCTGAGTGGAAGTCCCTTGGTGAATGGACCGAAGCACGAGGCACTACTGGTGACAAGGCAGGCTATCGGCTTGCAACAATGATGAGTCGCTTTAATAATTCCCCATTTGTCAACTATACGATGGGGTTGATGGGTGCTGGTGACGCTGCAAACCGCACGATTCTTGGTCGTATGCAGCTCAAGAACATTGCGTTTGATAAGGCATGGGACGCAACTGGTGGCAAGATCAACGCCAACATGATTCGTAAGTACGAAGAAGAACTTCGCTATCAGATCTTTGATAAGGACGGCATTGTCACAGATAAAGCGGCAACGCTTGCTGGTGATGAAGCAGCTCTTACCACTGAACTAGGGGATAGCTTTAAGTGGGTAAATGCCCTGCTAAATAGAGCACCCATTCTTCAGCCATACCTGATGTTCCCAAAAACGGGTATCAATGCATTGAAGTATACGTTGACATACAATCCTCTTGGGACGATGGGTGGTTTTGGTAAGAAAGTTCCGATCTTCAACAGCTTCATCAAAGAAGTCGATGAGATCCTCAATGTAACACCAGACACCATCGAAGCAGTCACCGCCAAATACGGCATCACCGACCTTGCTTCTACACAAGCAATGTACGAAGGTCGTATTGCTACAGGTCAGATGATTACGCTTGGTGCTATTGGCATGTACCTCAGTGGAAATCTGACCGGTAACGGTCCTGGTGACAAGGAAACGAGAAATGCTTGGTATCAGTCTGGGTGGTCACCCCGGTCTATCAAGTTGGCAGATGGCGTTTGGGTTGGGTACGACGGGCTGGATCCCTTTGCTAGTTACCTCGCGATGATTGCCGACATCGGTGACAACTCAGACAACAAAGGAAGCGTCTGGACTGAGACATGGTTTGAACGGGCTTCGTACCTGTTAGCCATGAACCTCACCAATAAGACTTTTCTTAGCGGTTTGCAGCCACTGGCTGAGCTGTTCAGTTCAGGTGGCGCCGGAGCAGGTATTAATAAGACGATTGCGATGTACTCAAACGGTATTCTCCCGTACTCCAGTCTTAGGAAGGAGATTGCTGAGGCTTTTAACCCCGGTATGCGAGAGCTAGAAGAAGACTTCAGACAACAAATCGCAAACAGGAACGTTGGTTTCAAGGGTGCCCTACCGTACAAGCGTGAGATTCTTTATGGTGAGCCTCTCAAACTTTACCACCCAATTGTCCGGGGCACTAACATCATCAGCCCATTTCAGATCAACCCTGGATGGAACGAGACCCAAGAACTTCTACGTAAGTCGGGATACGATGTAGCGTTCACCTTACGTACTGACAGTAAGGGGCGGAGGTTATCAGCTGTAGAACGTAGTCAAATGCAAGACTTTATGGGTGAATACGGGATTGGCCCAAGGCTCGATTCCTTGTTCAAGACCCAAGCCTACAAAGACTCATACGACCTCGTACAGGAACTGCGAAACAAAGGCATCCCTAAAGAGCAATGGCCAGTGGGATCAAATTACCACACAAAAGCCATCGATCAAATCTTCCGTGATGCAAAGGAATTCGCTGAAGTGAAACTATCAGCCGAAAACGGTGATACATCGGCAAGCATTGCTGCTCGCTACGCCAAACTTGGTCAACAAGCTTCAATGCGTGGTGACACCAAGGCAGCCAAGCAATACGCAGAACTTCTTCAATTGCAAAATAAATAGTAATGGCCGTCACACAGAATACATACACAGGGGACGGAACCACCGTCCTCTTTTCTTTTACCTTCCCATATCTTGAGAACACCGATATTAAGGTAAAACTTAATGGTGTTATTACAACTGCATACACCCTCGCCAACGCTACGACTATTCAGTTCACCACAGCCCCTACTGCTGGGGCTACGGTGCAAATCTATCGAGTTACAGATGACTCTGACCTGGCTGCCACCTTCTATCCCGGCTCGGCCATTCGGTCTCAGGATCTGAACGAGAACTTTACTCAGAACCTATACGTTACGCAGGAGTCTAATAGGGAAGCTGAGAAGGCAAACCAAAAAGCTGACTATACACAGACGGTTGCCCAGAGTGCTGTAACTACCGCCAATAATGCAGTTAACTCTGCTAATCAGGCAGTCAACACTGCTAACTCTGCGAATACATCGTCATCTAGTGCTGTCACAACGGCTAATGCTGCTAATACCACAGCGGCATCAGCAGTCACTACGGCGAACAATGCAGTCACTACAGCAAATGGTGCCGTTAGTACAGCTAACACTGCTACGACGACTGCCCAGAGTGCTGTAACTACCGCTAACACAGCCTCAGCAAATGCAACAACTGCAGTTTCTACAGCCAATAGTGCTGTTACCACTGCTCAGGGTGCTGTCACCACAGCGAATGCAGCTAGCACCAATGCTTCCAATGCAGTTACAACAGCAAATGCTGCTAGTGCTGCTGCTGCGACAGCAATTACAACTGCTAATGGAGCAGTAACTACCGCCAATACTGCTAACTCCACCTCTTCAACGGCTCTTACAAACTCTCAAGGAGCCGTTAATACAGCGCTTGCTGCTGATACTAAGGCTGATCAGGCAATTGCTGCTGTTGCCAGTGCAATCCTTTATGACTTGATCGCTAATGTAGCGAGCATTCCTGCTACTCCTTCTAATAATGATGCCATTGAGATTCAGAACTCAACAGGTATTCAATCTTTCACACCTCTATCTGGTCTCCCCGCTGGTTTTGTTGGAGATGCGGGGCTTAATGTTCGACTAGTGTATTCCACTGCTACTACTAGCTGGGTCTGGATTCAGTATTTTCCAAATGATCCAGAGACAAGATACGGGGATGCAATTACTACTCTGCAGACAGATTTGAATACTGCAGAGACGGACATTCTTGCTTTGGATAGCTCAAAGCTGAGTGCTACCACGGCAGCTTCTACCTACCTCACGCAAGTCAACGCTACCTCTACCTACCTAACCCAGACTAACGCTGCCTCTACTTACCTCACTCAGACAAACGCAGCTTCTACTTACCAAACCCAAGCGGGCATGTCGTCTTACCTGACGACATCAGCTGCAGGATCAACCTATGCACCGCTTGCTAACCCTACGTTAACGGGAACAGCACTGATAAACGCTGCAGGAATTGGAACTTGGTTGCGCTTCTCAGATTCAGATGCTAGCCACTATGTTGGGCTTCAAGCTCCTTCAGTTGTCACTTCAAGCATAACTCTGACACTCCCTCCTAATACTGGTACATCAGGACAATTCCTTTCTACTGATGGCACGGGAACACTTAGTTGGGTATCCCAAAGTCCTACCGTAACTGTCCTTGATGGTGGCAATTTTGATAATGCCAGCAGCACTGTTAACCTTTCACAAACCATTAATGGAGGAGCCTTCTAATGCCTACGCCTAGCACTCGTACTCCCGTTCGTATTGCACGGGGAACTTACTCAAATCTAAACTCCAGTGTTGGAGACCTTCAGGAAGGAGAAGTTGTCTACGCAACTGATCTTGATATTATTTATGTCAAGGAAGGGGCGTCCCTTGTCCCTACCTATGCCGCGACTACAGCTAAGACCGATGTTGCACAGACCTTTACTGCTGCTCAACGGGGCAACATCTCTGCCCAAGGCTCGGTTAGTGGCACGGTGACTCTGAGCTTCGCGTCTGCTAATAACTTTTCCATGACCCTCCCTGCTGGGGGATCAATTACGTTGGCTAACCCTACCAACCTGACTGCTGGTCAGAGTGGGGTCATTGTCATTACTCAGAACGGAACGACGGCAGCGACTGTTGCCTATGGGTCGAACTGGAAGTTCTCAGGAGGAACGCCAACCATGAGCACTGGTCTTAGCAGTGTTTCTGTGTTGGCTTACTTCGTGGAAAGCACTACCCGTATTAGTGCTCAACTGATTAGCAATGTTACCTGATGACTATTCCAGGAAATGCAACATCCCTGTTGCTACGCAGTGCAGCACCGACTGCCTACCAGATCTCCAGATCCGTCCGTTTCAACAGTAGTGACAGTGCCTACTTGTCTCGCACGCCTGCATCAGCGGGCAACCGCAAGACGTGGACCTGGGCGGGGTGGGTGAAGCGTGTCGCAATTGGGCAAAGTTATGAATACTTAATGGATGCAGGCGTTGCCGATAACTTTGGATTTACAACAAACTCTGCTTTTTTGTATCTAGGCTCGGTGCCGCTGGCGTTTAAGCAGTCGACTGCCGTATTCCGAGATGCGTCAGCTTGGATGCACTATCTCATAAACTTTGATTCCACTAACGCGACTGCCGAAGACCGGTGTCAGATCTGGATCAACGGTGTAAGACTAACTTCGTGGTCCTCCAACCCTACGATTCCCCTTAACACTCAGACTTTAATAAATAGCACGTCTACACATACAATGTGTCACGCGCTGGGGTACTCATTTATGAGTGCCTACCTCGCCGACATCCACTTCATCGACGGCCAAGCGCTAGACCCCACCAGCTTCGGCGAGTTCTCCGCCACCACCGGCGTGTGGAACCCCAAGGCGTACACCGGCAGCTACGGCACCAACGGGTTCCACCTTGAGTTCGCGGACAACAGTGCAGCAACCGCGACCACATTAGGGAAGGACACTAGTCCCAACGGGAACAACTGG
>Ga0222712_10001405_pt1 | contig 29722 bp, 48 predicted proteins | sample C33_657DmetaG_FD_165043 | JGI IMG/M metagenome (GOLD analysis project Ga0222712, IMG submission 165043) | Estuarine water microbial communities from San Francisco Bay, California, United States - C33_657D | ecosystem: Environmental > Aquatic > Marine > Unclassified | place: USA: California... | reverse complement strand
TTCAAATCTATTCAGGTAAGCCATACCGAGAATTAAACGAACAACAAATACTTAGTTACTCAACTTACCTAGAGCAGTATTTTGACTTTGTAGACAATTCTAAACTTTACAAACCTGCTGAGTTATTTGAGATATTTCGTAAGTCAGATGCTCATGCTTGTTTGATTGACCCTTACACAGGACTTGACAGAGAAATGGGATATGAAGGCAACTACAAGTTTTTAAATGCAGCTCGTCAGTTTGTAAACGAAACAGGTAAATCAATTTACATAAACACGCATCCTAATACTGAATCAGGTAGAGCAGGAAATATTTACGGAGAACAACATCACTGGAAAGGACATCTTAAACCACCAATGAAAGACCACATTGAAGGAGGTAAGGCATTCTTGAATCGTTGTGATGATATGTTTGTAATTCACAGGCTAGTAAAACACGAAACGATGAAATTTGTAACTTTGATTTCAGTAGAGAAAGTAAAGGACACAGATACAGGAGGTAAGATTACCGCATTAGATGATTTCATTATGTGTGATTTCAATAGCGGATTAGGATTCACAATCAACGGACAAGACCCATTGAAACCTTTTAGACCTAAACCACCAACTCAAGCAAAGATTACAATGGTAGAACAAAAGTTAAACGCTATTCAAGCTAATAAAGAATTCTAATGAAAACAATAAACTCATTAAGTGGTGGTAAAACATCAAGCTACATAGCAGCAAATTATCCTGCTGACTATAACATCTTTTCGCTTGTTCGTACAAATGATATTAATTGCTTGTTTCCTGATGCAAAGGTTCGTCAAATGGTAAGTGACCGAATAGGTAAAGAGTTCATTGGAACACTTGAGGAAGATATGATTATTTACACTATGCTTGATTTAGAGCAATATATTGGAAGCGAGATTGTATGGTTATCAGAAAAGACATTTGATGAAGTGATAGCAAGTTACAAGATGGCTAATGGAAGTAATTACTTACCTAACCAAATGACACGTTATTGCACAGTTGATATGAAGGTAAAACCAATTGCTCAATGGTGCTATGAAAACACAGAGTTGCCTATTGAAATGCGAATAGGATTTAGAGCTAATGAAATGAGCAGAGCAAAGACGATGATTGACCGAGCTATTGATGGAGTAGAGCATTTTAAGTTTAAGGTTGGAGAAAAAAACGGACGCAACAAATGGAAAACATTACCATATCGAACTGCTACATTTCCACTAATTGAAGCAGGTATTTTTAAAGATACAGTTGAGGAGTTTTGGAAAGATAAACCTGTAAGATTTGCCTACAAGAATAATTGTGTTGGATGCTTTCATCGTTCTGAGTTATTCTTGAAGCATATGAGCCAAAGAGATGATAACAAGTTCCAGTGGTTTATTGATATGGAGCAGAAAAACGGATGCACATTCAAAAGTGGAGTTACTTACGAAAAGATAAAAAACCATAAATTACAATTAGATTTGTTTGATGAAGATTTCAACGATTGTGATTCAGGATATTGCGGACTTTAAATTAAAATTATGGACATAGGATTAAAACTACTTTACATCAAAGGACTAATACAAAAGAACATTTGGAAAGTCAAACTAACACGAGAAGAGTTACAAGAGAAACGACCATCAGCAGAAGCGTACATAAACGGAGCTAAAGACACGGAGAACGACTTAAAGCAGGTGCAGTTAGCAATCATAGAGCTTGAAACAGAACTACGCTTACACGGAAGAGAAATCAACAGGTGTCTGCATATAAACGGAGAATTAAAGAAAAGAATTGAAGAACTTGAACACGAATTAAAATACAAGAATATTGAGCTATGAAAGTAACTGATAAAATAACCATAACAAATGAAGATAATATGCAGTTAATGGCACGTTATCCTGACAACTATTTTGACTTAGCAATAGTGGACCCTCCGTATGGGATTAATATAAATGTTTCTATGGGTAGAAGAAAAGGAGATAAAAAAAGTAATTACCATAAATTTGCTGGTAATGATAATTGTATTCCTACTGCAGAATATTTTAACGAACTGAAAAGAGTATCTAAAGAGCAGATTGTTTGGGGCGGAAATTATATGATTGAACATTTAACGCCATCGCCTTGTTGGTTGCTTTGGGATAAAGGATTTTCTGAAGATGTTACTTTTGCTCAGTTTGAAATGGCTTGGACTTCTTTTACTTCAAGTGCAAAAAAATATGACAAACACCCATCACAACAAAACAGAATACACCCGACACAGAAACCTACTTCACTCTATAAATGGATTCTTGACAAATATGGAAAGCAAGGAGATAAAATACTTGACACGCACTTAGGTTCTGGAAGTATTGCAATAGCTTGTCATGATTACGGATTCGAATTAACCGCTTGTGAACTTGATGCTGAATACTACGAAAAAGCGATACAAAGAATTAAAAACCATACAAACCAACAAAAACTATTTTAAAAATGATTAAAGAGAAAAAATTAGTAGCACTATCAGCAGTGCTTCCAGTATTAGCAGACTTCATTGAAGACTTAAACAATCAGTTCGTTTTTAAGCAAGACTTAAAACGAAAAGCTAACATACTAGCAGACGAGATAAGAAAGGTTGACTACAAAGTTTTACAGGTATATGGAGAAAAACGAGATGAAATATACGAGCAACAAGTTCAGTTGCAGTTACTATTTAGACAATGGATTGAAGAAACAATAAACTTAGACTGATGCCAAGATGTAAAAACTGCAAAGAGAAGTTTGAACCTATCAGATTTAATCACAAATATTGTTTAAATGATGAGTGCATCCGTGCTTTTGTAGCTGAGGTAAAAGAGAAGACATGGAAGCAGACGAAAACACGAATGAAAAACGAGTTAGAAACAGTACAAGACATTGTAAAGGCAGCTCAGATAGTATTCAATAAGTATATTCGTGAACGAGATAAAAACGAAACTTGCATATCTTGTGGAAAACCAATACGAAAAGGAAATATGGATGCAGGACATTTGTGGAGTGCAGGAGGTCATAGCAACCTGCGTTTTAATGAATTTAATGTTAATGCTCAATGCTCAAGACCTTGCAATAAAGATAAGTCAGGTGATATAAATAATTACAGGTTAGGGTTTATCAAAAGATATGGAGAGGATAAATTGAGTGAGTTAGATTCAATAGCACATATAGAAAGAAAGTTCACGAAAGACGAACTAAAAGAAATCATAAAAAAATATAAAGATTTAGTACGAGATATGAAATAAAGTATTATATTTGCGTATAACAAAAACCAATTTATTATGAAAAATCTATTAAAAATTCAGGCAGAATTAAAATGTCCAAAAGGTAGCTTCAACTCATTCGGTAAGTACAAGTATCGTAGTGCAGAGCAGATTTTAGAATCGTTAAAACCTGTTCTACAGAAACACGAAGCAACATTAACATTATCAGATGATATTATTCAGGTAGGCGATAAGCTATTTTTAAAAGCTACTGCATCACTATGGATTAAAGATGTTGATGGTGTAGATACAGAAGTTTACACACTTGGATTTGCAGAACTTGGAGAACATAAAGGAATGTCATCAGAACAATGTACAGGAACTGCATCAAGTTATGCACGTAAGTACGCATTAAACGGACTATTCTTAATTGACGAAACTGAATCAGACCCCGACTCAAAAGACAATACTCCAGTGCAACCAAAGAAACAAGCACTAGACTCTAAAAGATTCCAAGATGCAGTCAAAGCAGTAACGGATGGAAAGATTACACGTGAATCTTTAGAGAGTAAATTTCAGTTAACAGATGGTCAAATTGATATATTGAACGCACTATGAAAGTTAGATGCTCTGCTATAGGTAAAATAATGTCAGCACCTCGCAATAAGAGTGAGGTGCTTTCACAGACTGCAAAGACTTACATTCACGAGTTAGTCTTACAAGATAAATACGGAATCAGAAAAGAGTTCAGCTCACGTTACACAGACAAAGGAAACGAAGTAGAAAACGAATCAATCAATCTAGTTAACGAAGTGTTAGACGTTGGATTTATCTACAAAAACGAGGAGTATTTCGAGAATGATTGGATTACAGGTACTCCTGACGTAAACACGGAAGAAGTTCTTTTAGATGTTAAATCTTCTTGGGATGGTTCTACCTTTCCGTTTTTTGAAACTGAGATACCTACAAAGGATTATTTCTACCAACTTCAAGGCTATATGTGGCTAACAGGTAAGCAACAATCAATGCTTTGTTACTGCTTAGTTGATACACCTGAACTAATGGTTGAAGACGAGATTAGAAGAACGCACTGGAAACTTAATCTAATGGAGGAAAGTTTGGACTTGCGTGACGAAATACAAAAGAAGCATATCTTCTCACATATCCCAAAGAACAGACGTGTAAAAGTATTTTATGTACAGAAAGACGAAGCAGTTATAGAAAAAATAAAAGAACAGGTTGAACTTTGCCGAGAGTATTACAACACTTTAATAAATTTCTTATGACACCGAAAGAAAAAGCAGAAGAATTAATTGAAAGATATGAAGGTATTTTATCACATATTAAATTAAAAGGAACCGCTAAAGAATGTTCATTAATTGCAGTTGGTCAAATGCTTGAATTATTGTATGAATCGCCAAAGAAAAATGTTATAGAACTTGGATTTTACATTTCAGTTACAAACGAAATAAAAAAACTATGAAACAACAAATAGAAGATAAAATAGTATTACGTGTTCTTAGTCGATTCAGCGAACGTTCACAAGTAGGAATAAACAAGTACAACACAACGCTTGAAAGAACCGATTTAGACACGTTACAATGGCTTACACACGCACAAGAGGAAGCTATGGACTTCGTTTTATATTTGGAAAAATTGAAAGACGAATACAAAAGCAAAGATTTAAGTAGAACAATGCCTAAATAAACACGAAATGAAAATACAATCAGAGTTTTATAATGAAGAAATAGGCGGAAATTATTTTGAACAATATTTTAATACCACCACTCAAGATAAAATAACAACATTAGAATGGAATGAAATTCAAAATTTTATCCAAGAAGTAGTAGATGTTATGAGTCAAAATAAAATAGTTAAACTTAAATACGAAATAGTAAAAATTGGATTTGAAATAAAAACGAAATGAAAATAACGATAGAACAATACGAACACACCGTTACCTATGAGGTCAAACACAATGATGTCAATATGGATGAGATGTTAGAAATACTCGAACGACTTCTCAAATGTACTGGGTACTGCTTCACTGGTAACCTTCAGATAGTGGACGATAGTGTGGAGGATGAAAGGGAATCATTTAGAATAGTTGATGAGCCTAATGAACCAAAAATAAGAGTTGGAGATGCGACAATCACTACATATGATGAATTCGGAGTGAAACACGAAACCTTTAAACAATAAGACATGGAGATTTGGAAAGATATAGTAGGATATGAAAATCTATACCAAGTGAGTAATTTAGGAAATGTAAAAAGTTTACCTAAAGAATGGATTTCATCAAATGGAGCAAGACAAAAACATAATGGCAAATTATTAAAATTATGCGATAGAGGAGAAGGATATTTAGCTGTTAATTTATATAATAATGGAGTAAAGAAATTCAGAATGGTTCATCAATTAGTTGCAGAAGCATTTTTAAATCATAAACCGAATGGATTAAAACTAGTAGTTGACCATATTAATGATGACCCATCTGATAATAAAATGGAAAATTTACAGATTGTAACTCAAAGATTTAATGTTTGTAAAACACAAGGTAGATACTCTAGTAATTTAAAAGGAGTTTATAAATCGGGAAATAGATGGAAATCACAAATAGTAATAGATAAAAAAATAATTTATCTTGGAACATATATTAATGAAATAGATGCTCATTTAGCATATAAAAACAAACTAGAAACTATAACACAATGAAAGAGAAAACCAAAGCAATCATATTCCTACTCTTTGTACTATCCGTTTTTTGCTATGGATTCCTGCACTTTGTAGGTTATGTATGGCGAGGAGCATTTTAAAAGTAATATGAAAATAGATTGGGATGATTTTAATGTTAAAGCTAATTATGTCATCGAAACAATAGTCAAACCACAAGTAGAAAAATACGAATTAAGTAAACAAATAAATAAATATACAATGGAAAACAAGTTAAACACGGGAGCAATCTTCAAAAACACGAACAAGAAAGCTGATAACCACCCCGACTACAAAGGAAAAGTAAACGTAAACGGCAAAGAAATGGAAGTTGCCTTATGGGTAAAACAAGGTAAAGCAGGTTCATTCTTCTCTGCAGCTTTCTCAGAACCTTACGTAGCACCTGCAACAATGGAAAGAGTTCCAGTATCAGATTCATTGGATGACGATTTACCATTCTAATGTACATTGACGAGGGAGGATTGCGAAAGCAATTAGAGATGTTGCTTCGTACCAAAACACGAAACCAAATTGTGCAGGACATTAAATCAAAGACAGGAAAGTTTCACCAATACCAAATAGACAAATTTTTACAGGGCAAAGATATCACACTAAGCACTGCAATTAAATTAGACGAATATTTATTAAGGGAAACAATGTAATCTAAAGCATACCATAAGAACTGCAATAGATTCTTTTTAGAGCCACTTTAACAGGTGGCTTTTTTATTGTTGAAAACTTTTTAGCAACGTGATTAGATTTTCATCGTAAGTTTGATTAGAATTTAATCAATGGACAAGCTCACATTATTAACAAATCATCACAAGGATTGGGTCAAGGTAGTCAATAGCTTTGGTGAATACTTCTACGCTGATGATATCATACAAGAAACATATCTGAAAATTCTTCGTTTAAATCATATAGACAAGATTGTTACTACGACTATCAACAGAAGCATGATGTGGTTAGTTATACGAAGCGTATACATAGACCATTTAAGGCTACAGAAACACGAAAAAGTAAGTTTAGATGCAATCTATAGTTTAAGCTATGAAGATTCAATAGAGAGTCAGGAAGCAATAAATAAAATTGACGATTTGATTGAACAAGAAACAAAGAAGTGGCATCACTACGACAAAATGTTATTTGATTTGTACAGAAAGACGGAGCTATCAATGCGAGAAATAGCAGAAGCTACAGGAATACATTACACATCTATTTTCCATACGTTAAAAAGATGTAAGAAAAGATTACAAGAATCAGTCGGAGAAGACTACAGCGATTATTTAAATAAAGATTTTGAACTAATAAAATAGATTATGACAAAAACACGAACACCAAGAAAGAAAGCAGAAGGACTAGGAGATACAGTAGAGAATGTACTAAAGCTAACAGGTATTTCTAAACTAGTAAACTTTGTCGCAGGAGAGGACTGCGGATGTCAAGCACGTAAAGAGAAGCTCAACGCATTGTTTCCTTACAACAAACCTGAATGCCTAACAGAAGACGAATACAACTACCTAAACGAATCTCAGGTACTATTCAAAACTAGCATTAAACCAACAGAACAAGAAGCTATCTTAAACATCTACAACAGAGTTTTCCATGTAAGAAGAGAACCTACATCATGTGCAAGTTGCTTAAGAGAAATTATTGTTAAGATGCAGCAGGTATTTAATGAATACGAAACAGAGTAAAATGAAATACTATCTCATTGACCACGGAAAAGAAATGATTGCAGAAGCAAACGTTCTAACAGACCATTTAACTAAGCAAGGACATCACTATGTGGTTTACTTAACAGATGCAGATGGATTAATGTGCGTTGAAGAGATAGACGAGAATGAATTTTTAGACCACTTTAAGAAACGACCAAAACACGAAACCAATGAAAAATAAAGTAGGAAGACCAAGAAACCTAGATTCACCAGAACAACTAAGTGAACTATTCGACAAGTATAAAGCAGACGTAAAAGCGAACCCAAGAATCAAAAGCGTATTCGGAGGAAAGGAGTTTGAAGAAAGAGCAGAACCACTAGAAAGACCTCTAACACTAGAAGGATTTGAATTGTTTTGCTACGACAGAGTAGGATGCGTTGATGATTATTTTAAGAATACTGATAAAAGATACTCAGAATATACTCCCATCTGTACGCGTATAAGAAAAGCAATCCGTCAAGACCAAATCGAAGGAGGCATGGTAGGACAGTACAATCCGTCCATTACACAACGATTAAACGGATTAACAGAGAAAGTTGAAAGCACGATTATAACAGAGCAACCATTGTTCCCTGAGGAGTAAGTATGTTTAAAAGAACGACTGCGATAAACAAGATTCTATCCTTGAAAAAACGGATTAAGATTATTCAAGGAGGTACCAGTGCTGGAAAGACATTTGGGATTTTACCCGTGCTTATTGACAAGTGTACAAAACAAGCAGGACTAGAAGTATCTGTAGTAGCTGAATCAATCCCTCACTTGCGACGTGGTGCATTAAAAGACTTTGTTAAAGTAATGCGATGGACAGGACGTTATATTGACGACAGATTCAATAAGTCACTTCTAAGATACGAATTTGCAAACGGAAGTGTTATAGAGTTCTTCTCAGCAGATGACGCATCTAAACTCAGAGGAGCAAGGCGTGATATCCTTTACATAAACGAGTGTAACAACGTAAGCTTTGAATCTTACAACGAGCTTTCCATTCGTACCAAAAAGGAAGTATTCTTAGACTTTAATCCTGCAAACGAGTTTTGGGTACACAAGGAACTAAAAGACGAACCTGACTCAGATTTCATTATCTTAACTTACAAAGACAACGAAGCGTTAGATGAGTCAATAGTTAGCCAAATCGAAAAGAACCGTGAGAAAGCAGCCACGAGTTCCTATTGGGCGAATTGGTGGCGTGTTTACGGACTAGGAGAAATCGGAAGCCTTGAGGGTGTAATCTTCAACAACTGGAAAACAATAGACACAATACCAAGCGAAGCAAAGTTGATAGGAATCGGACTTGACTTTGGTTACACGAATGATCCAACATCAGCAATTGAAATCTACAACTACAATGGACAAAGAATCATAAACGAGATTTGCTATCGTACAGGAATGGTAAACTCTGACATTGCAAAAGTGCTCCCAAATAATGTAACAATTTATGCAGATAGTTCAGAACCTAAATCAATCGAGGAGATTCGTAGATTCGGAAAGATGATTAAAGGAGTAACGAAAGGAGTTGACTCAATCAAGTTTGGAATTGACGTAATGCAACGACAAGACTACTTAGTTACAAGTGCGAGTACAAACCTAATCAAAGAGCTTAGAAGCTATTGTTGGAGTGTAAAGAAAGACGGAGAGAAAACAAACGTTCCTATTGATCATTTTAACCACGCTATAGATGCTTTAAGATATCACGAGATGGAAACATTAGGACTAAAAAAGAACTATGGACAATACAACATCAGATGATTTACCAATGATGAAAAGAGTCGTAGAGGACTACATCTATCAGCGTACAGGAAAACGGATTGTAATAGTATTCGATGATGTTATGATGATTAGAAGACACTTCCAAATGTTGACTGCAGCATACGACATTATCCTAGTGCAACAAAACAAAAATTAAATCGTTTTAAAATTATGAAGTTAGAAATCAACGTACCTTCTAGCCTAAGTGAAATTCCACTTAAACACTATCAGGACTTCTTAAAAGTTCAGGCAGATTCCAACGATGAAGAATTTGTTGCTCAGAAGATGGTAGAAATCTTTTGTGGTATAGAGTTAAAGGACGTAGTTAAAATGAAGCTAACGAGCTTAAATGAGCTAATAGCACACTTCACAAAGTTATTCTCAGAGAAGCCTAAGTTCCAAAACAGGTTTAAAATCAAAGCTGAAGAGGGAGAGATTGAATTTGGATTCATTCCAGAGTTAGAAGCAATCACATTCGGGGAATATGTAGATTTAGAATCACACCTTACGAATTGGGATAGTTACCACAAGGCGATGTCAGTGATGTACAGACCAATCGTGAAAACACGAAAGGATAAATACGATATCTTGCCTTATGAACCGAATGTAGACTTTCAGGAGTTAATGAAGTTTGCTCCACTTGACGTGGTAATAGCATCAAGTGTTTTTTTTTGGAGTTTAGGAAACGAGTTACTGCAGGCTACCCTGAACTATTTGGAGAAGGAGATGAAGAAGGACAAGAACCTATCAACGACTTTTCAGAAACAACTCAGTTTGCCAAGCAATGGGGATGGTATCAAAGCATTTATGCTCTCGCAAAAGGAGATGTTACACGATTTGATGAAGTTACCGAACTCAGACTTACTAAATGTCTTACCTATCTTGTCTTTGAAAAGCAAAAAAACGAAATTGAAAGAAGACAATTTGAACGTAATTTAAAACGATGACAGGATTCTACGACATACTAGACAAACTAAAGTGGCACTTTGACAATGATGAGTTAGTAAACTCTGTTACACAAGGCGACATCTTTCAAGTTGATCTAAACAAGCAGACGATATTTCCACTTACTCACATAATGGTGAATAGTTCGTCTTTACAAAGCAACACTCAGACGTTTAACGTATCTATTCTAGCAATGGATATAGTAGATATTTCCAAAACGGAAACAACTGATATATTTCAAGAAAATAACAACGAATTAGACGTTCTAAACACACAACACCACGTGTTGAATAGATGTTATCAGCAGATGCTTCACGGCAATCTATGGGACTTAAATTTCGTAGTTGCAGGAGAACCTGCATTAGAACCATTTACAGAAAGATTCGAGAACTTACTTGCAGGATGGACGATGACATTCGATGTTACGATTCCTAACGACATGACGATTTGCGACACTGGTAGCTATGCTCCTTTTTGTTCGCCTTCATACGTTGTAAACACGAACGCAAGTTATACTGCAACGATTCCAAGCGGAGACACTCTTACGCTACCTGACACGACATTGAATCTACAAATAGACGGAACACAAGTAGCGACATCAACATTTGCAACTTTAAGCAATCAAACAATAAATTTAGTATGGCAATAGACATAAACATTCCATCACAGGTAAAGAACTACGCAAACCTAGCAGGATTTCCCGCTACAGGTAGTTTAAAAACAATCTACATAGCAGAGGACACTAACAAGACCTATCGTTGGACAGGTTCAGCCTATGTAGAGATTTCAGCAAGTCAAGCAGCTTCTTGGGGAACTATCACAGGAACACTATCCTCACAAACTGACTTGAATACTGCGTTGAATGGCAAAGTCCCAACTACACGCACCCTAACAATAAACGGAACTACACAAGACCTTTCAGCAGATAGAACATTCACTGTATCTACGGGAATCACAATCGGTACGACTGCAATCACTTCGGGTACTGTTGGACGTGTATTGTTTGAAGGTACGGGGAATGTGGTGAGTGAGAGTGCTAACTTTTTTTGGGACAATACTAATGGAAGGTTGGGGATTAACAATGCTTCTCCACAACAATCACTTGACATTAGCGGAGCAATGCGCATAGTGACTACGGGAAATTATCCAATTTCATTATCAAGAGCGAGTACAAGTGGAGTAGCACAACAAGTTTCCAATTCGGGCACAACAACGTATTTCGGTACGGATAGTACGGGCGGTGGATTTTTGTTTACGGGTGGTCTTCAGTATGCTTCGTTTTTTGGTAACGGAGGAAATTTCCCTACACAATTCGGAACAAATGGAGCTATCAGAATGACTATCTTTAACGATGGGAACGTAGGGGTAAACACCACAACAAACGCAGGATTCAAGCTAGACGTTAATGGTACTGCGAGGGTTACACAAATGACATTCCCCGCAACATTAGATAAAAAAATATTTCTTTACGAGGGCATAAATGATTATGCAATCGGATTAGCAGCGGGAGCAATTAGATTAGGCACACCTTCTGGCAATCGCGTTGCAATGGGTAACTATACGGGTGCAACATTTACTGAAATATGTAATGTATCTTCTACGGGTTTAAACTTGCTTTCGGGTAGAGTTGATTTAGGAGCAGATACAAATAATGTTAAATTAGCTATTTACACAAGCGCAGGTATAAGTATGGGACTCGGAGTAAGTGCAGGTACATTTCGTTTTTCAGCGGGTGGAACATCAAACAACTTTGTGTTTTTTGACGATGCTGCGGGAAATAAACTTTACTCTTTAATTAGTTTAACGGGTGCGGGTTACTATGGTTCGGGTACAATTAACGCAAGTAGTCAACTACAAGTTGATAGCACGACTCGTGGCTTCCTCCCTCCAAGACAAACTCAGGCACAGCGTACCGCTATTGCGTCTCCCGCTGTTGGATTGGTAGTTTATCAAACTGATGGAACTGAAGGTTTATACGTTAACAAGTCCACTGGATGGGCATTATTATTATAAAATATGGAAACAACAAACACAAACGGAGTAGCAATCAAACCGATTCCCTACCCACTTAACGAAGGTACTGCGACACGATTGAGCGTACTTGTATTGAACTTCGCAACGGATGCAACGACTTGCACAACGTACTGGCAATTACTAACCGAAGAGGGAAAGGTATTAAGTCAAGACAATTACACCTTGACCGAAGAACAATTCTTAACTTGGGGGACTGATAATTCAGTAGTGAACGAGTATGTCGCTGAAGCAATCGGAGTAGTAATCATCTAAAACACGAATCATGTTAACACTATCAGAAGAACAAGTAAAGCAATTAGAGCAAATATTAAGTGAGTTACCGATGAAGTTCGGAGTTCCTATTTTGAATATTTTAAACGAAGCGAGTAAACCAAAGGATGAAGCAGAGTGAATTACAACTAGAGCTTAACAAGTTCCGTGATTACGTAGTGAGTCAGGCTAAGTCTAACTTAACACGTCAAGGAAAGAACTCGTCTAAGAGCTTGTATAATTCAATCAAAGGAAACGTCAAGGCAAATCCTAATTCATTCGAAATGGACTTCTCAATGGAGGAGTACGGTTTTTATCAGGACAAAGGAGTTAGTGGTATTAAAAAGAAGTACAATACAGACTTCAAATACACGAACAAAATGCCTCCTGCTAAAGCATTCGATAAATGGGTAGTTAGAAAAGGACTAGCACCTAGAGAAAAAGGAAAGTTTAAAAGCAGAAAGTCTTTATCGTTTGCAATTGCACGATCAGTATATTACAACGGAATTAAACCTAGTTTATTCTTTACTAAACCATTTGAAAAAGCAATCAAGCGTTTACCTGATGACCTAGTAGAAGCATTCGGATTAGATGCAATAAAATTATTTAATAACACAGTATTTCCAAATCAAAAATAGATGTCAATTTTCGCACGTTCACCTTACATTCTAACAATCAACGAAACAGGGCAGACTGCTTCAATGATCCAAATCTTCCTTTGGAATGGTAATACTACTCCGATGCCGAGTTCACCTGCTTACACGTTAAGTAAAAACATTCCTTCTTCTAGTTCACCTGCTACTTACTACGACTTATCTCCTTACATTCGTGAGTTTATCAGTCACAACACATTACAGAACGTCACAAGTGGGAATCCTGTTACTCCTGCTGCACAATGGTGCTGGATTGGAATCAAGACTTTCAAGAAAACTACAGGTGGATTCGTTCAGTTTGGAACTACAATCACAAGAAGATGTTACGACGGGTACGGAAATTATACTGACGGAGCAAATCCGAATCTTTTCATAGCACACCTTTCACCTATAGACTCTTACTATTACAACGATGGAACAGGGAACACAGGTCATATTACAATTGAGGGAGCGAGTGGATATTCAATCAAATACACGAATCTAGTTACAGGAGGAGTTCAGACAGGTTCTTTGGCTACGTCAAATGTAAATGATTGGGCGAAAGTATGGCCTACATATTTAAACGATGGTAATCTAGTAGAGATTATAACAGGAGGAAGCACCGTATGGAGTGCGACATTCAGACCTAAAGACGAATGTAAATATACACCGATTCGATGTGACTTCGTTAACAAGTTTGGAGCATGGCAAACTGAGTGGTTTTTTAAGGCGAGTAACAATTCAATCAACGTTGAAAACACGGAATACAATTTAATGCCACAAACCTATCCAAGTTACAACGTTCAGGAAGGTCAAAGAAAAGTCTTTAACACGAACGCAAAAGAACAGATTAAGGTAAACACTGATTGGGTAAACGAAAGTTATTCAGAAGTCATTAAACAACTCATGTTAAGCGAAAGAATCCTACTAGACAAATCTCCAGTGAAGATAAACACGAAATCAACGGAGCTTTTCAAAAGCATAAATACTCACATGATTAACTATCAGTTAGATTTTGAATACGCTTACGACACAATTAACTCTGTAGTGTAATGAATAGAAAGGTACAAGTATACATAGAAGGACAACGACTCGAACTATTCAACGATGAGCAGATTCAAGTAACATCCACTCAGCAAAACGTAGCAGATATTTCCAAGACTTACACGGACTTTTCTCAGAGTTTTACAATTCCTGCTTCACCATACAACAACGCTATCTTGCAGCACTTTTATCAGAGTGACGTAGATTCTACTATTGACCACAACATCCGCAGAAATGCTTTTATTGAGATTGACTTAACGTTTTTCCGTAGAGGTAAAATACAGATTGATAAAGCACAACTAAAAAACGGAGCAGTAGAAAGCTACTCATTAAGTTTCTATGGAGAAGGTAGAACGCTTTTAGATTACTTTGGTGAGGACTTGTTATCTGACTTGGATTACACACCTATAAACCATACTTACACAGGAGCAGAGGTCAAAAATAGAATCGAAGACAACGCAAACACGTATGATGTTAAATATCCTTTGATTAGTTCAAAGCGAGTTTGGACATACGACGGAAATCCTCCAACAACTATTTCACCTGCTTACTATTCTATTCCAACAAATAGTTCACATGATATACATCAGAACGCAGGACACATTCACTATACAGAGTTATTTCCTGCAGTAAGAGTAGAGAAAATCTTTGAACAGATTGCAGATAAATACGGAGTTACCTTCAATGGAAACTTTTTAAGTGACGACAGGTTTACGAAGTTATTCTTGTGGTATAAAAACAGAAATGAGTTTAACTTCTTTTCAGAAGCACAACCGATTGACTTTACAAGTTTATCCACATCAGGAAACGATGCAAGTAACGCATTTGATTTAACCGATAATTCTATTCACGTTCAGTATTTAGGATTGAATCAATGTGAGCATTACATCACTATCAACGTCAATTCAATATCCGCAACAACAGGTGCGATTTTAGATGTTTACCAAAATGGTAACTTTATTCAAAGTATGCCATTCAGTACATCGGGTGTGTTACCTATAATTATAATTCAAAATACAATTGGATTAGATTCTATTTATACGTTCAAAGTTAGAACACATACTGCAGTTACTGTGAATGTTTCTGTTATTTATACAATATATGCAATTTCAGGAGGATTATTTGCACCTGTAGCCAATTGCAATGCAACTTGTGCAAACAACGTAATGGTGGTAAACACGGATTTAGCTTCTATGTCACCTGTCATGAAAGTAAGCGATTTCTTTAGTGGAATACTCAAGATTTTCAACATGACTTGCTACGGAATAACGGAGAATAATTTCCAAGTAGAACCATTAGACGATTGGTACTCAGCAGGAGCAATTGTAGACATTTCACAATACACAGACGTAGATACTATTGACGTAGACAGAATGAAGCTTTACAAGAAAATAACGATGAAGTATCAAGATTCGGAATCATTCTTAAACAAACAATTCAGTCAGTTATTTATGCGTGAGTATGGAAACACGACATATCAATACAACTACGACGGAGATGAATTTACTTTAGACGTTCCTTTCGAAAACTTGTTACAGACGAAATTCACAGGTACAAACTTACAAGTAGGTTATTCTTTAAACAACGAATTTGCTCCGTATATTCCTAAACCTGTTCTACTTTATCAGTACGATAACCAAAGTGCAGATTTCCATTTCAATGATGGAACTTCTACAAATACGATTTTAGATTATACGCCATTCGGTCAAGACTTATACACGAACTTAACCAACTACACGTTAAACTTCGCTCCTGACATTTCTACGATATTAAATGTACCAGTACAACAAACATTATTTGGAACGTACTATTTTAGTTACTTGTATAATCTTTACAACTTAAAGCAGAGATTAATCAGCGTAAAAACGATTCTACCTATTGGACTATTGACAAGCCTACGTTTAAACGATAGATTAGTAATCAGAGATAAACGCTACATCATTAACTCAATGCAATCTAATCTAACAACAGGAGAGGTAAACTTTCAATTGATTTTAGATTTTAGACCAATGGTAAACGCAACACAAACTCCAAACGTAGGAGTAGATGGAGGAGATATTCAGTTATCAATTGACTTTGTTAACGACACTTATTCTGCATCAATTACAACAACATCAGCAGACGTGATAATCGCACCTGACTACATCGAAGCTGCTCAGTTAGTCACGGTAACTTTACCTAGTGGAACTGCAGGAACTGTTTACCCAATAGACGTTGAATATACATTGAACTCAGGAATCATAGAAACACGAACCATAAACATCATACAACAATGATAAAGAACATTATCGCCATGTTAGCCATAGATAACTTCTACGGAGTATCAGAGAACATAGACATCGCAAAAGGAAAGTATGCTTATACGACATCCTTTAGAAAAATGACACGTCAAGAGAGAAGAAAACACGCACTAAAAAAAGTAAATAATGGCTGAAAAGAAAGTAATTGAAATTGACGTAAACACGAAAGATGCGGTAAAGTCTATGGAGAATCTCTCCAAAGCTACGCATGACGTTTCAGCAAGTTTTGAGGAAGTTTATGGTGACTTACAACCACTCACTACTCGTATGGGTGAAGCTGAGGACAGGTTATATGAACTAGCGAACGCAGGAAAGACCACAACTCAAGAGTATAAGGACTTATTAAAGACCGTTGGAGATTACAGAAAGGTTCAGATTCAAACGGATTTAGCAGTTGACGCCGCTGCCACTACAATGGGTGGTAAACTTGGTGGTGCGTTACAAGGTGCAACATCAGCGTTTGCTATTACTCAGGGTGCTATGGGTGCAATGGGTGTGGAATCAGCACAACTTGAAGAAACTTTACTTAAAGTACAATCAGCAATTGCCATTTCGGAAGGTGTAAAAGGATTCAGAGAAGCCATTCCATCTATCAAGGCGTTTGGTTCTGCAATGAAAACTGCTATCGGTTCTACTGGTATTGGATTACTTGTAGTAGCATTAGGAACTTTGGCAGCATATTGGGACGACATTAAATCTGCAGTCAGTGGAGTATCTGACGAACAAGAAAATCTCAACGCAAAAACGGATGCAAATCTAGTAGCTCAAGAAGCAAAATTAGAAGCAATTGATGGACAAGATAACATCTTAAAACTTCAAGGTAAAACTGAAAAGCAAATCCTAGAATTAAAGCTAAAACAAATAGATGCAGTTATAGCAGCAACTGAAGCTACAATAGTTCAACAAGAAGAAACTAAAAACGCACAGGTAGCAGCAGCAAAACGAAATAGAGATATTTTAGAAGGTATCATTACATTCTTAACTGCACCTTTACAACTTTTATTAGGCACGATTGATAGTATTGGTTCTGCATTAGGAAAGGATTTCGGATTACGCAAAGGATTAAACAGAGGTATTGCAAGTTTAGTGTTTGACCCGAACGAAGTAAAAGCAGAAGCAGATAAAACTATTGACGAAACTAAAAAGAAACTTGCTGAACTAAAAAATCAAAGAGCAGGATTTCAACTTTCAATTAAACAAATTGACAAAGACGCTGCAGATAAAGCAGCACAAGAATTAGAGGATAGAAATAAAAAAGTTAAGAAAGAAACTGAAAAGGAATTTGAAAGCTACGAGAAATTAGAGTACAAAAAAGCATCCTTACTTAAACATTCAGAACTTACTTTACAAGGTCACATTGACGCTACTACTAAACTTCAAACAGACGCAGCAGAACACGAACTATTAATACTAGAAGCTAAAGCAGTAAGAGCATCACAAATAGACGCAAAAGCACAATCTGAGAAAGTTAAATTAACTAAAGCAGGTTTCGATACTATTGCACAAATTACAGAACTATTCGGAAAGCGAAGTGAGAAGGCAGCAAAGGCAGCGTTTAAGATTCAGAAGGCTGCTAATATTGCAAGTGCATTAATAACAACTTATCAAAGTGCGACATCAGCCTACGCTTCACAATTCACGCCATTACCCGACCCGAGTTCACCTGTACGTGGAGCAATTGCAGCAGGTATAGCAGTAGCATCAGGATTGGCTAATGTAGCAAAAATCGGGCAACAGAAATTTGAAGGTGGTGGTTCTACAGGTGGAGGTGGAGGAGCATCTGTTCCAAATGGAGGAGCAATTCCACAGGCACCATCATTCAATGTAGTAGGTAACTCGGGAATCAATCAGTTAGCACAATTACAACAGACACCTACGAAGGCTTATGTAGTATCAGGTGACATGACAACTGCACAAGCGTTAGACCGCAACAGAATAGAAAATGCAACACTAGTACAATAAAATCGTTTGAAAGTTATGAAAATAGTTGAATTAGTAATTGACGAAAAAGACTCATTAAGTGGAATTGACGCAGTTTCTGTCGTTCATTCTCCAGCGATTGAGGAGAACTTCATTCACTTGTCAAAACACGAAGTAGAACTCAAAGAAGTAGACACGGAAAAACGTATCTTAATGGGTGCTGCATTAGTTCCTGATAAGCAAATCTACAGAGTCAACGAAAAAACGAAAGAGGAATACTACATTTATTTCTCTGCTGATACAGTACGCAAAGCATCAGAGTTATTCTTAATGAACTCAAACCAAAACAATGCTACATACGAACACGACAAGAAGTTAAAAGGAATGTCAGTTGTAGAAAGTTGGATTATAGAAGACGAGAAACAAGACAAGTCAGCTAAATACGGATTCAGTTTACCAAAAGGAACTTGGATGATTTCAATGAAGGTAAACAACGATGAAGTATGGAAAGATGTAAAGGAAGGTAAAGTAAAAGGATTCTCCATTGAGGGTTACTTCGCTGACAAGTTAGAAATGTCACAAATGACAGAAGAAGATTTATTAATCGAAAAAATCAAACAAATAATTTTAGAAGATGGCAAAAAGTAAAACACCAAGTTATTCTAGTCCAAAAGGAGGACGTAGAGGATGTCTATGTGAAAACGGAAAATACTCAAGCAAATGTTGTGATGGAAGTCTACAGGCACAGGGCATAGGAATGACTACAGGAACTGAAAGCGTTACGATAACAGTTGATTCAGGAGTGAGAACAACAGTACGTCAAAACGGATAAAAATACAACAGAAATATAATAATTATCGTTAAAAGAAAAAAGACAAAATGGGATTAAACGAAGTATTTAAGAAAGTAGCAGACATTGAGAAAAATGCTACTGAGTTAGCATCTGAGAAAGTAGAGTTAGCAACTCCTGATGATTTAGCAAAAGCACAAATGCAATCTAAAAAAGAATTAGACGCTGCAAATACATTAGCAAAAAATGTAATGGCTTCAATTGATAAAGTTATTGCAGCTTACAGAACTAATCAAGTAACTTGTAATTTAGGTTTAGCAGCAGCAGACGATGTAACTAAAAAGTTTGCAGATTTAGGAATGACACCTCCTCCAAGTTACATTGTTTCAGGTAAAAAAGAATTGGAAGCATCTCAAAAATTAAGTGCAGCAAAAGTAAAAGCACTTGAAAATGCTAAAAAATTATTCAATTAAATAAAAACGAAAAATGAAAAATAGCACAATTAACAAAATCAAAGCACTTTTAGGAATGGAAGTGAAACTTGAGCAAATGATGTTGATGGATGGAATCACTATCCTTGAAGCAGACGCATTTGAAATGGATAACGAAGTTTTCATTGTAACAGAAGACGAGCAAAAGATTCCATTGCCAATTGGAGAATACGAACTAGAGAACGGAATGATTCTAGTAGTAGCAGTAGAAGGAATTATTGCTGAAATCAAAGAAGCAGTAGTTGAAGAAGTTGCTCCTGAAGCAGAAGTTGAAGTAGAAGTTGAAGCAGAAGCTGCACCTGTTGCTCCACAAGCTAAGAAAACAGTTGAATCTATCGTAAAAGAAACATTCTTCTCAGAAATTGAAGCACTTAAAAACGAAAATACTGAATTGAAAGCAAAATTGGAAAGTCTTTCTAAAGTTGAAGAAGTTACAGAAGAGGTAACCAAACTTTCAGAAGAACCTAAACCAATCTCTTTTAATCCTGAAAACACGAATCCAGTTGAAACTTTCAAGTTTGCTAAAAACAGAGAGCGTAATACATTGGATTCAATCTTAGAAAAATTTAACAAATAATATTAACAACAAACATTTTTAAAAAATGGCAACTACAACATCAATTACTACAACTTACGCAGGTGAGTTCGCAGGTAAATACATCGCTGCTGCTTTGTTATCTGCACCAACATTGGACAAAGGTGGAATCACTATCGTTCCTAATGTAAAATACAAACAAGTTATCAAACGTGTAGCTACTGACGGAATCGTTAAAGACGCTACTTGTGACTTCGATGCTACATCAACAATCACATTAACTGAGAAAATCCTTCAACCTGAAGAATTCCAAGTTAACTTACAATTGTGTAAAAAAGATTTCGTTTCTGATTGGGAAGCAATTTCTATGGGTTACTCTGCATTCGAAGTGATGCCGAAAAACTTTACAGACTTCTTATTGGCACACGCTGCTGAGAAAGTTGCTGCTGCAATGGAAACATCTATCTGGGTTGGAGCTAACGCAACTGCAGGTCAGTTTGCAGGTTTGATGACACAATTGACTACAGACGCTACTTTGCCATCTGCTCAAGAAGTTGCAGGTACTACAGTTACTGCTGCTAACGTTATCACTGAATTAGGTAAAGTTGTTGACGCTTGTCCTGCTGCTATCTACGGAAAAGAAGATTTAACATTGTATGTATCTAACAACATCTATCGTGCTTATGTACGTGCTTTGGGTGGATTCGGTGCTTCAGGTTTAGGTGCTAATGGTTACGACAACAAAGGAACAAACCAAACTTTGGGTGATGTTTACTTTGATGGTGTTCGTGTATTCATGGCAAACGGATTAGCTGCTAACACTGCGTTACTTGCTCAAAAATCTAACTTGTACTTCGCTACAGGATTGTTGAATGATATGAACGAAGTTCGTGTTATCGACATGGGTGAGAACGATGGTTCACAAAACGTACGTGTAGTTATGCGATTTACTGCAGACGCTAAATATGGTTTTGCATCAGACGTAGTTACTTACGGAATTACCAACTCTGCTAACTAAAATTAGCTTAACAAATTAATCGGGGAGGGGTTTACGCTCCTCCCTTTTTTATAACATTTAAAATATATATATTATGGCTTGTGATATCTCAAATGGCAGATTAGAAGTATGTAAAGACGCAGTAGGTGGAATTGACGCTATCTACTTCATCAACTTCGGAGATTACTCTTATCCTGCTGACATTACCTATGCAACAGGTACTGACACAATCGAAGCAGTTGCTAACGTAACTTCTTTATACAAATACGAATTGAAAGGAACTAACTCTTTCGACCAAGTAATCACTTCTTCTCGTGAGAACGGAACTTCATTCGTAGAACAAACGTTATCAGTAGTCTTGAAAAAACAAGATGCTGCTACACACAAAACAGTTAAATTGTTATCTTACGGACGTCCTAACGTAGTAGTGAAAACACGTAACAACCAATTCTATCTTGCAGGTTTGGAGCATGGAATGGAATTAACTACTGCTAACGTATCTAACGGAACTGCAATGGGTGACTTGAATGGTTACACGTTGACATTTGTAGGAACAGAGAAATTGTTAGCTAATCTATTAGATGCTACATCTGAAGCAGACTTAGTAGGTTCAGTTGGTGACGTATTTGGAGCAACTACAACTATCGTTACTTCATAGTTCTTTTTTCATAGTGATTAGAAGGGGTGGCTTAGGTTACCCCTTTTTCATTTACAACAATATTTTAATTTCATCGTTTTAAAATTATGATAGTATTAACGCCTTCTACATCAGCACAAACTTTTTCGTTTATTCCTCGCTTTGAGAATTACACGACAATGGCAATTACTGATGAACAAACAAACGTGACTACAACAGTTGCTATTACAAGTTCAACTCAAGGTGGCTATGTAAACACGATAACTGCAACATTTGCTTTAGTAGACAATCACACCTACACACTTTTACTATCAAACGGAACTACTATCTGTCATAAAGACAAAGTTTTCTGTACAAATCAATCCATTGCAACATTCTCCGTAAACGACGGACAATATACTTCTAATGCCACAACAAACACTTTCATAGTTTATGAGTGATAACGTACACATATTAAGCCTAAGTGCTTACACAACGCCTACAATTCAAGAATCTAAAAAAGATAATTGGGTTGAATTTGGTGAGGACAATAATTACTACTCGTTTTTAATTGACAGATACACGAATTCTACGACGAATAACGCCATTATAAACAATATTAGTCGCTTAGTATACGGAAAAGGATTAAGTGCGTTAGATGCGTCTAAAAAGCCTAATGAGTATGCTCAAATGATGGCTTTGTTTAACAAGGATTGCGTTCGTAAAATGGTTCTTGATAGAAAGATGCTAGGTCAATTTGCTATTCAAGTACACTACAACGACAAGCATGACAAGATTCTCAAGGCTTATCATATGCCAATTAACTTATTACGTGCAGAGAAATGTAATAAAGACGGAGAAATAGAAGGTTATTACTATTCTGATGATTGGACAGACATTAAGAAATTTGCTCCAGTACGTTACTCAGCATTCGGAACATCTAAAGACAAGGTAGAAATCTTGTTTTCTAAGCCTTACGCAGTCGGAATGAAATACTATAGTTATCCTGACTATCAAGGTTCACTTCCATATGCTCTTTTAGAAGAAGAAATAGCTGATTACTTAATCAACGAAGTACAGAACGGGTTCTCAGGCACGAAAATCGTAAATTTTAACAACGGAACACCTACTGAGGAGCAACAAAGCATGATTACTTCTAAAGTAATGAACAAGCTCACAGGTTCTAGAGGGCAAAAAGTAATCGTAGCATTCAATGACAATGCAGAATCTAAGACAACCGTAGAGGATATTCCATTAAACGATGCTCCTGAGCATTACACATATTTATCTGAAGAGTGTTTGCGTAAGATTATGCTAGGTCACAACGTGACTTCTCCGCTATTATTTGGAGTTGCTAGTTCAAACGGATTCTCAAGTAACGCAGACGAGCTTAAAAACTCTGCTATCTTGTTTGATAATATGGTTATTCGTCCAATGCAAGAAGAGTTATTAGACGCATTTGACACGATTCTAGCGTTTAACGGAATTAGTTTAAAACTATTCTTTAAAACATTACAACCTTTGGAGTTTGTAGACCTTGAAAACACGCAAACTGAAGAACAAGTTGCAGAGGAAACAGGTACTGAACTATCAAAACAAGACGCATTAGACAATCAAATTGCTGACGCATTAATTGAATGTGGAGAAGTAGTTGATGAAAATTGGATTTTGATTGACGAATTTGAAGTTGATTATAACCAAGAAGATGCAATTGACTTAGAGATTGAAAACGCAAACAACAAAAAACAATCTTTACTATCCAAAGTTTACAATTTTGTTTCTACAGGTACTGCTAATCCTAGAGCGAAATCAGAACAAGACGCAACTGTTGATGGATTCAAATTTATGACTCGTTACCGATACAACGGAGGAGTTAAAGAAAATTCACGTGAGTTCTGCAAAAAGATGGTAGCTGCTGATAAAGTTTATCGCAAGGAAGACATCGTTAGAATGGGTTCTCAGGTAGTTAATGCAGGTTGGGGTGCTAGAGGTTCTGACACTTACGATATCTTCCTATACAAAGGTGGAGGTGCTTGTCATCATAAATGGATGCGTCAAACATTTGTAGCATTTGAACAAGGACGTGGAATAGACCCGTTAAGTCCTAATGCAAAAACAATCAGTACAAACAAAGCAGAGAAAGCAGGTTACCGAGTTAGAAATCCACAACAAGTTGCCATGCGTCCTGTAGATATGCCGAATCAAGGCTTTTTACCAACTAACAAAAGATTCAACTAATGGCAGAGGCATTATTCATAACACGCGAAGACATCGTAAAATTCACTGCACTAAACGGAAACGTAGACACGGATAAGTTTATTCAGTTCGTTAAAATCGCACAGGATATTCACATTCAGAATTACTTAGGTACAAAGCTATTCCAAAAGCTACAAGCTGACATCATTGCAGGAACTCTTACAGGTAACTATCAGACGTTGGTTGTTACATACGTTAAGCCAATGTTAATCCATTGGGGAATGGTGGAATATCTTCCTTTTGCAGCTTACACAATTGCAAACAAAGGAGTATACAAACATTCATCTGAGAACTCTGAGAACGTAGATAAAAACGAAGTGGATTACTTACTAGAAAAGGAACGTAACATTGCTCAGAACTACACACAAAGGTTCATTGACTATATGTCTTTTAATCAGCAGTTATTTCCTGAATATCGTTCTAATAAAAACAGCGATGTGTTCCCTGATTCAATGAATAACTACACTGGCTGGTATATATGAGAAAACGGATTAAACTAGGTAATTACAAACCTAAAGAAACTAATGTAGAGAAGCTTCGTGTTTTTCTAGCTAAACTAAATAAAACGGAAAATGGCAAATAGTAACGGATGGGGAGATGGTGCTGCCAACAACGCAATAGGTTGGGGACAAGGTGCAAATAATAATATCGGATGGGGTAAATCTCATTCTTTGTCAAGTGCAGGATTGACTGACATTGTAGGACTAACTACGGATTCAGACGCACAAGCATTTATTACTGCTGCTGCGATTACTGACGCTACTCAACAAAGTGCAATTGATACACTTGTGAAAGGATTAAAGACCGACGGAATTTGGACGAAGATGAAAGCAATTTACCCGTTTGTTGGTGGAACTGCATCAACTCACAAATACAACCTTAAAGATCCTAGAGATTTAGACGCTGCTTTCCGATTAGTATTCAACGGAGGATGGACGCATTCAAGTACAGGTGCTACTCCTAATGGAACAAATGGATATGCAAATACTTATTTAAACCAATCAGGAAATTTAACACCTTCAAATAATCATATTTCTCTTTATAGTAGAAGTAATAATTTAGCTTATCAAATTGATTCAGGTGTAACAAACAATACAAGTTTTTCATTTAGTCAATTGCTTTTTTCAACAAATGCAATATTTGAGAATGGTTCTCAAGTAATTAACACATCAACTCCAAATTCATTAGGTTTATTTTTAGGAGCTTCTACAAGTTCTACAAATTCTAAATTATATAAAAACGGAACTTCAATTGCTTCAAGTACAACATCACAAGCAAGAACAATGTTTAATAATAACATTTATTTAGCAACAACTAATGTAAGTACCACAAATCTACCCGCAGGGATTTATAGTGCTAAACAATATGCTTTCAGTTCAATCGGAGACGGACTTACCGACACTGAAGCATCAAACCTATATTCTCGCGTACAACAATTCCAAGTATCACTTTCAAGAAACGTATAATGAAACTAGCAGACATAACAACAGAAGACATCACTACATTAGTCGGACTATTGACGAAATTACAGAAAGACGAATTAGTCGGAATTTACTACTCAGCAGATTCAATCTACAATCCTATTCAAGATATAAACGACAATTGGATTATTTCAGTAGAAGAAATTCAGTCAACGTCTAATCCTGACACTATGTGGGTTAAAGACCTTGAACTAATCGAGTACAAAGCGAAACCAACACCTTCTCCGTTCTAATGAAAAGCAAACTATCTTTGATCGTGTTTTCGTTGTTTACAATCTTAACTCCTGTTAAACCACTTGTAATAATCGCAGTTCTAGCAATCATCTTAGATACGTGTTTTGGCATTTGGCGTTCAGTTAAAAAAGGAGGATGGAAGTCAATTCGTTCTCGTAGGCTATCTCACACCATTTCTAAGACACTTTTATATAGTGGTGCGATAGTATTTGTATTCCTGTTAGAAAAGTACGTTATAGCGGATATTTTAGCACATTTCATTGCTATTGATTTACTAATGACTAAAGCGTTTACATTCTTCTGCGTTTACACGGAGATTAAAAGTATTAACGAAAGTTATTTTTCAGTTACAGGAATCAACGTATGGGATAAATTCGTAGCTTTCGCAAAAAGAAGTAAAGAAACCTTAGAAGATTTAAAATGACACTAATCGAAAAATACGTTGCCTTTACTAAGAAGTGGGAAGGTGGACTATCTAAAGACAAAGCAGATTCAGCATCTAGCTATCCATGTCCAACTCCTTACAAGGGAAAAACGGGATATCATACAAACGCAGGAATTACTTATAAAGCATGGGTAAGTTTCTTTGGAACTGATAACGATGCAAGATTTTATTTAATGAATGCTGCTGATTGGTTTACGATATTTAAAAAAGGTTATTGGGATGGCGTAAGAGGTGACGCTTATAATTCACAAAACATTGCAATATTTGTTACAGGGATGGCGTGGGGAAGTGGTGCTAGACAAGCAGTAAAATCTCTACAGGTATCAATTAATCATTGCGGACTTCAATGCGATGTGGACGGATTAATAGGGCCTAAAACAATACTACTGGCTAACTCAATTGAACCTAGAAAATTGTTTGACGCACTAACAAAAGAACGAGAAAGATTCTTTTATGCAATTGGAGTAGGTAAAAACGCTAAATTCTTGACAGGATGGTTAAACAGATTAAACGATTACCGATTTACATTTCGACCTTAATTTTATTAGGTTCGTGTTCTGCTCATTATCACATTGTAAAAGCCATGAAAAAAGGCTACAGATGTGACGAAACTAGCGACACAATACAAGTTTCAACGATAGATTCAATTCCGTACGTTTTAAGGGATTCAATTTATTGGGAGAAGGTAATCGTTCAGAAAGATACGATAGTGCGTTATAAGGCTTCTTTCGTGCCTAAAACACGATTTCAGATAAAGACTGAATACAAGTACAAGACAAAATACATCAAAGCAGAAGCACAAAAGGTAAAATACCAAAATAAATATATCACAAAGTACAAGACAAGGTGGTTATTTGTAATCATTGCATTTATCGTAGGATTCCTAGTTAGGTTATCTATAAGTGAAACCTTTCGAAGTAGGATAAAACTTCTCACTAAACTTTAAGAATGAGTAAACAAACACGTTACAGACTACAGGAAGACGAAATAGAGATTTTGCACTCTTACAGAGCAATTAAGGAGGAGTCTAACGGATTAGGTTTAAATGACAAGGATGTCAAGCACGGATGGATTAAGAATAAACACGCATCATTGTTCTTTAAAAATCCGAACTTTAAAGAAGCTGAGGAAACTAATTACAAGGAGCTGCAGGAATCTATCTTACAAGACATTCGTGATTTCAAACCTGAATACCCGACTATTTTTAGGAATCCATCCACAGAAGGACACTTATTAGTAGTAGACCCTGCTGACATCCATATCGGAAAGCTATGTGATGCATTTGAAACAGGTGAGGACTACAACAATCAGATAGCAGTAAAACGAGTAAAAGAAGGCGTTCAGGGAATCCTAGACAAGTCAACAGGTTTTAACATTGACAAGATTCTATTCATTGGAGGAAACGACATTTTACATATTGACACTCCTAAAAGACAAACCACTGGAGGAACGCCACAAGACACAGACGGAATGTGGTACTCTAATTTTCTAATCGCCAAACAATTATATGTTGATATCTTGGAAACTTTGCTATCTGTCGCTGATGTGCATTTTACCTTTAATCCATCTAATCACGATTACACACACGGATTCTTCCTTGCGGACGTTATACAAACGTGGTTTAGGGGTTGTGACAATATTACTTTCGATTGTTCTATTGCTCATCGGAAGGGATTTCTATATGGGAAGAATCTAATCGGAACTACTCACGGAGACGGAGCTAAAAACGAACACTTACCTTTATTGATGGCGACTGAGTTTCCTCACGAATGGAGCTTAACTAAGCACAGGTACGTTTATACGCATCACGTTCACCACAAGAATAGTAAAGACTATATTGGAGTAACTGTTGAATCATTACGATCACCTTCAGGAACTGACTCATGGCATCATAAGAATGGCTACCAACATTCACCTAAAGCAGTTGAAGGATTTATTCATCATAAAGATTACGGTCAGGTGTGCAGAATTTCTCACATATTTTAGTACATTTGTGACTTCATAGTTTTTTGGTTATTGCAGAAAGGGGTGTCAGTTGAAAGCGGCATCCCTTTTTTCATGCTATACCCTTAAAGCGAACCCACATTCGTAAGGCTATACCCTTAATCAATAGCACCTGTATAGTAAAACTAGTATAGGTGTGTCGCATATTTAGTAGATATTTGAGACATTATAGTGACATATTTGTCCACTTTTTTGTCACATAAACTGGACATAAACGGTTTAATTCCGATTATATGCGTGAATTTTACCTTTGTTCTGTTACAAGAATGTAACATTTTTACCATTGTTTTGTTACAAACATTTGACACTATTTCGATTTATTGGCAATTGTATACTTGGCCAAATCCTACTTTAATGTGATTTAGGTATATTATAATTGACATAAGTGGTCATATAAAGGTCAAAAACATATTATAATGTTACTTATAAGTTACTTTATGCACCTTATCGGGTATAAATTTTCCCTAGTAAAATCAAGCATTTTAAAAATAATTGCAAAAAAAATGAAAAAAAATGTTCATAAATTAGATTTAAATATAAAAAGTACATATCTTTGTAGAAACAAAAACGAAAAACACATGAAAACAATTAACACAGCACTTTTATCTGATAACAACACTTTTAAATTTGAATTATTTAAAAGCGAATTAGTTGACCAAGTAGATGTATTTCACAAAGGAAACCGAGTGGCAATTTTAAATGGTATTGATGGTGCAGCTTTAAGATGGGTTGCAACTGCTGATAAAATTTCAATCAAAGCTGTTATTCAATTAGAAAAAATGGTTGCTAGATTAATCAAGCAATCAATTAAATTACACTTAGCTAACGCTTAAAAATAAAAATCCCACAGTATTCGTACAGGGTTGACAGCTCGGAAAGACGAGCAACATAGTCAGGTGGCGGAATTGGTAGACGCTGCGCTTTATATCAGGTGTATAAAGGTGAATCTTGGTCGAAAGATTGCAACAAGAATACAGGTTCAAATCCTGTCCTGATTACAATCACAATGTGATTAGTTGCCTTACCCTGACAGGAAAGATAACCTAGAGGCTTATAAGTGGGTGACAGCTCGGAAAGACGAGCATTTTTTAACCTTAACTATTAAGCTATGAAAAAACGAGAAATGATTCAAATTATGATTGCAGAAGAAAAGCAATTATGGAAAGAAATGATGGAATGCATTGACAAATTAGGTATGCGTGACTCTTTAACAGATGTCGCAGTAGCTAGATGGTCATCAGTTAACAAACTAGTATGTAAATTAAGAGGAATATGAAAACACTAAACGAAAATCAAAAAGACATTTTAGGCACAGTAGTAGCATTGTCTTTATTTTGGCTTGTAATGGGTTATTTTACAGCTACGCAACCAAT
>Ga0222712_10001404_pt1 | contig 29741 bp, 61 predicted proteins | sample C33_657DmetaG_FD_165043 | JGI IMG/M metagenome (GOLD analysis project Ga0222712, IMG submission 165043) | Estuarine water microbial communities from San Francisco Bay, California, United States - C33_657D | ecosystem: Environmental > Aquatic > Marine > Unclassified | place: USA: California... | reverse complement strand
TCAAATACCATATACCCAGCCGTTCCAGTTCTATTACCCTCACCCTCACAAATGTCCTTAATCGTAAACTCTTCGTCAATGAATGATTTGTGTTTCAATAGGGATTTGCTTCTCTTATTCTCATATGGAGCATCTACTCTTAGTATCTGTCCTTCGTATCCAGAATCAACTAACAAACCATATTGCTCCATAACCGATTCCTCATTCTCAGCTTTACGAGTATCCACTAATCTACAAAACTTACCCAACTCTAAATAAGTTTCAAATAGTATTCCTAAATCATATGCTCTATGTAGGAAGTTTTTCTTTGAGCTTGGTAAATCGTAAATGTGATATTCAATTTGTTTTTTACTTTCAGCCAAATCAGCATCAGTTGGTTTTGTTTTCTTAACCAATGAAACGATTGTATTGAAATCATTAGCGAACTTATCAGCATATAACTCACCATCGAATATCAAATCCGGATTAACTACGAATAGATTTCTTAATGAATCAATAATGTGTGGTGCTGAAATGATTGGTTTACCATTCCTACTAAACATACCATCCTTTGTAACGATACAACGAATACCATCCAACTTAGCCTGCGAATAGATAGGATATTGAATCTTATCTTTGTAATCCTCCCACTTTGCTGCTAACATAGGTTCAAAGTATTGTTGCTCATTAATGTTATTCACATCTTCAAAGTAACCACTTTCTAATTTCTTTGTACGTTTAGCTACTGCTTCTTTAAGAGCCTGTTCGTTATCAGTAGTACCATTTGCTTTACCTTCATTTTTACCATACACTACAGTCCATGCGTTTGTTGTAATCGCACCACCACATTGGCCACTATGAGTTCGGTATCTATTATCCGATACTTCAATTGTCCACTCTTGGGTTGCCCCTGTCTTTGTTTTTTTGTAAATTGTTTCTAACTTCATATCTTATTTTTATTTTAATGCTTGATTAATTAATGTTACTACATAGGTTTTGAAAAACTCTTTATTCTTAAAATGAACTGAACTCATAAACTTATCCGTAAAGATAGAAGATTGCTCACCTCTTTTATAAACACAAGCTATGTTCTGATTATTTTTGTTATCAGCGAATATACCTACCGAATACTCAGCCGGTCTATGATTGTTATACATATCCAATAACTTTACAGCAATATACTCTAACAATTCAGGCTCACTATGTGTTTTTATTACATTAGCTTTCTCAATTGTATATACCATACCATCGGCGGGATATATTTGTTCACCATATATCTTATCAAAATTTTGTATATCCTTAACCATTGTTTGTAATTTGTGTGAATGCAAATCGTGCATCCTCTAATTTTTTAATAAATTCTCTATTCTCAGGCTTATTAGCATCCCACAATGTAGATACTTTTAATTGCCTAGCCCATTCGTTAAATGTAATTTGTTTTTTTACTTTCTTAGCCATAACTTATTTTTTTATACCATTGGAAACCCATTGGTGTATGTAGTTGAACGATTAACAGGAAAATGTTTAGTTCTTTGTGATGCCAATCCCTTAGCTGCCGTAGCGAACCTACCATAACTTTGTACTGAATTAGATGGTTGTCCGATACTATCCCAAGCACTTTCCCACTTAACAGGTAAGATACCATCCCTAACAGTAATTTCACAAATAGCCGTAGGTGAAAATGCCACGATATCAGTTCTATCAACTTTACGGAAAATGTTTTGGCGATTAACCTTATCAACTTCCATAAAGGTAATTGAACGGGCTTTAACCATACATACTTTTAATTCCTTAGTAGCTTTTTTACCATTAAGGGAAACGTGTACTTTACAAATTAAACCTTTGTAAAATGAATCAGGCAAACTTACATAAACTTTTTTCATATCTTACTTATTTAAATTTTTATTGTAAACGAATTCGAATACCTCAGCCCATCCGGTACAAGCATCCCAATCGTACTTATAAAATGTTTTTGTACCAAAAGAAACCGAGCCGATACATTCACCTCTACCGCCTAATTTACTTTCGTTCATATCCTTTAACTTTAAGAAATTCCTATAAGCGGATAATAGATTTTTACCTTTGGATTGTATCATTAGGTGAGTTACCATTGGATACTTTTTAAGGAAATTAATACAATTGTTTTCGTTCACGTTGAATACTAACTTGTTCATATTTTATCATTTTTATTACATAATAAAGATACGAAAAATACCCGAAACTACCAAACATTTTGTTAAGTATTTTTCGGGTTTAACGTGTTGAAAATCAACAAGTTATAAGTGATTGATAATCAATGAGTTATGAGTTCACAATATCCTTTATTTTAGTCATAAATCCATCGAAATTAAGTTTTAACTCATTACTCAATCCATTATTTAAGTTATCAGGAGCATGTATAGGAATCACTTTAGAAAGGAATCCAGAGGGTCTTATCTCATCCACTTTATCCCTTATACGAAAGTTTTCGTTAAATATATTAGTATTATCTGTAATACGTCCACTATCACTAATTCTACCAGAATTATGTACTCTAAGATATGTTAATATTTTTTTAATAGATGCTTGTCCAAGTCCTAAGTAATCTAAACTACCCATAAACTCCAAGTCATCCACAAACTTAGATGTCATTACTATTTTATCTTTAACTCTTTTAACTGAGCTAGTTCTCATTACATAGGTATGAAATACACAAAACATATTATCTTTAGCACAATGTATAATTGATGTCATATGCCTTGCTTCGGGATAATAATCTCTATAAAAAGCCCAAGGATGTTTCCAAGGTGCATTGTTTGGAATTGTATAAGCTGCCCATTCGTGATAGGTCTTTGGATGTTCGTAGCAAGTTCTAGTTTGAATAATTTCATTTAATCCATTTTCAGTAAAAGTTACAGCCGAACCATAACTAAATTCTAACTCTGGATTATTTGTATATGTTTCTGAAAGGAATTGTAATGCATCTTCGGCCAATAAATCATCATCATCCAATCTTACCATAATTTCACCTTCGGCTAAATCAGGGGATAATATCCAACTACTCTTAAACAAGTCATGCGATTGTTTAGTAGTTATATACATAATCCTTTTATCAGAATTCGTATCTTTAAATTTATTATAAATGCTAAAATTTTCTACGGAAGCAGCATCATCAAATATCAATACCTCCCAATCGGTATGCGTTTGTAATTGAATAGAAACCAGAGCCTCTTTTAAAAACTCTGGTCTATTATATGTTCTTACTACTACTGTAACTTTCATATTAAATGTTTACACTTGCTTTCCAAAATTGATACCACTTCTTTTTAGGTTGGGGAATACATTGTGAGAATGGATTATCGCCAAATGAAACCGAATCTAAATACTTAGCCGATACCATATTCAAAAATACTTCGTGATATCTTTCTGGTATAGTATCAAAATCAGCTTCAATCTTTATATCCAACGTAATAGCACCATCGTGTGGCGTAATTAACTTTAAGCTATTATATACACTTACGATACTAGCTTTCTTAACATTTATATTAGCCCCACCTCCCAAATAAATGTCATTTTCTTTTTTTGCCATAACTTATTATATTGTATGTTCTACTTTTATTCTTATACAACTTTGAGGTGCTCTACAATTCATAAAGTAATTGTTTATATACCCCATCATATTACCACTACCAATTGGATTAGCTGAATGTACATAAATTTGTGGTAAAGGTACTTTTGTATTCATACTTTCCGCCACTAAAAACTTACAACAATCAAGTCCAGTCTTTTCAGTTATATTATTATAATCTAATGTATAGTTTGGGTGAACATTGTTATAGTATTCATTCATAGCAGTATCACCCAAATCGTGGTCTAATGATATTGTTTCATAATTCTCCAACCCATTCATTTTGATATGAGCCACAAATTCATCGTAACTCCTAACAACTTGCCACCTACCATTTGTTGGTGTCCTTACATCATCTAAGTACAACCATATTTTTTCTTTTCTCATTACATTAAAAATTCTAATTCTCTACTCACAAAATCGTAATCAAAAGTTATAGGAGTATTAATAGCTTCATATCTTAAGTTACACGTTGACGGATTGAATGTGTATATGTCTCCCCATTCATTTTTGTAAGGTATCGTTCCGTACCCATATCCTTCGTGTATGTGGCCGGCAAAGTGTAAGTGTGGTTTCACTTCATGCAATCTATGATACAAATCTGAACATCCTACATTTTGATTTGTGTTAAGTGCTCTATCATTGTAACCATAAATCGGCGTATGTGTAATAACAATATCAGTATCAGCTGGTATATCGTTCCAACATTGTGCTATATCATGTCCTCTATCTTTATTGAATCCCCATCCGTGTCCGAATGATGGTGAATAGGGCGAACCCCATATCTTTATACCTTCAATATCAATACTACTATTCTCTAAATAGAATACACCTCCAGCTAAACTCATACCTAACATATCAATCAACCATTGTGGTTTATGTTCGGCGCATTCAGTATCATAATCGTTTCTATCCCTACCTTCAAAGTGTGCCAACTTATCCCTTAATAGTTTTTCCCTATCAAAAGACATATCGTGGTTACCAGCTATGAATATTTTGTAAGCGTAGTTATCAATGTTATTAAACCATTTGATAAAATCACTTACCTCATGCTTCCTACCCAAAGATGTAATATCGCCCGAATGGATTAACAAATCTCCACCAGGCAACTTACCATTTAATTGTTTGTGTTTATTGTGAGTATCGCTAATTCCCGTTATTCTGAATTTCATCTCTTTCTTTTTGTAACATTTCATCCATATTAATCCAATCCACACTATCCAATGATGGTGGTGACATAATACCTATTTGATTTTTAAAATAAAATTCCACAACACCATCAGTTCTCCTACCAATAGCTTTAAAGCCAAACCCATCACATACGATGGGTCTATATGAGCCAGATACCATTGAACTTGCAATAGAGTCAATATCATAATTTGGAGTAATATCCGAATTATATAAATCACACCATTGCTTACTATAAATTGCCATACTAATTAATTGTTTGTAAAGATACAAAAAAAATATGAAAGTACCAAATTAAAGTCTTTCATATTTTTTATTTAGAAGTACAGAGTTACATTATCATTTTCATCAAATGTGATTTCAACATCATGTCCCATATTATTTAGGATATGCTTAATTTCAGTTTGGTCTAATGTATCATCAATCAAAGTTACATCTCTAATCAAACCAGCTTCATCAACGTGTTTGATTTGAGAAAATTCAAATATCTTCAAAGTATCTATAACTTGAAGAACTACATTTTGTGGTTCACCTGCCAATCCTTTGTTTACTATTTTAGCTAATTGCTTTTCCATAATTGTTTTATTTTATATAAATATTAGTTTAGACAAATTCCTTTTAAAATATCCTCACCTTCTTTTATACGTTTTGCTTTTGTATTCAATTCATCTACTAATTTCTTAGCAAGATGTACAGTTTCGCTTAAGGTATCTCTGTAATTTTCAATACCCCTTTGATTCTCAACTTTAGCACAAAAGTTATCAATCGAATTGTTAATAAGATTAACTAATCCTGTATCATCATCATTCATACTACGTTCAAGCATATTGATTAGGGATGCACATATTGCTGATTTGATATGGTCAGTCACACCTTCCTCTGTATCCAATACGTTACAAAGAATTACTATTGTAGCAAATCTTTGTTCATTTAATTTCATTGTTCTTTCATCTAAACTCATAACTAATTTCTTTTTGTTAATAATATTAATATAGGTCTAAGATAAAATCTTGGTACTTCAATCAACGCTCTTACAAAGAGAAATATTTGAAATCCCATTTGATATCTTGCTCTATCATTATTTTGCTCCAGTCTTTTATTTACTTTATATGTAATTGGAAAGCTCATCACAATCCACAAACATAATATAGTTGCCATATCACCACTCATACTCTGTATTTTATACTATAAATATTTACCAAATTTTAAATCCACCACAATTGCGAAGGAATGTTATCCATTGTTTTAATCTACCCAATGAAGTACCATGTGATGATTCTACCATTGTACCATTCTCTGCTACAACAGGTCCATATAGGATATCTCCATACTCAAATTGTTGATTCAATACATGCTCCCTTTCAGAACCTATGAACTTACCTGTTCCAGCTTCACACCAGCTACCCATAACAATATAAATTCTATCGTCATCTTCGGTTAGGTATTCATTGTAGTTATTAGATATCAGTAACTCAATAGCATCTGCTAATTTATCACATTGCTTTTGTGTTCTCAATCCCTTACCATCGTTTGAACCCCAATATGAAGTATCGTAATCCAACTTACTATTCAACATAGCTGCTTCCGATATGGCGAGAATAGGTCTCCATCCCCACCAATTAGAACTAAAATAATCACCTGCTTCCGTTTTAGGCTTTCTGCCTGATATATCAACTCCCATAACTTTTATTTTACTAATTCTCTTTTAAGATAAATAATTCCTTCACTAACACATACCATTTCCCAACCATCATCACCCAATTCATTTAACTTAATTAGTACAAATGGATTTGTTGCTAGTATTTTATATTCGTAACATTTCATAATTTATAATTTTACCAAGATGATGAATAATAAAAATCATCACCATCAACCAAGGCATCTTCTAATATCTTAATTGTGTTTGTGATATCGTTGTAATACCACTCATCGTAATCAGTTGCTCCAAAAAAGAAACCACTTGCTGATGGTAATAAATCTTCCGCCAATGAATGGTCAGCCTCTACTTGCTTACACACATCCAATAATTCTTTTAACTGATGTGCGGAAACATAGTAATCACCACAATTATCATTTCCATCCTGAATGTTCTCTACGAACCATCTATGAATTTGGTTAGCCTTACGCCAATATCCAACTTCTTCTTCGATATACTTTACTCTACTAGCTTTAATACCATCAAAAGGCTTTCCACCTTTGGTAACTACTACTTCGTACTTCTCTTCTGGTGACTGATGGTCCCATTGTCTAACGTACGTCTTTTTGTTTAAATACATGTCTAATCCCATAACTTAATTTTTATTTGTTTTTAATTTTTATTTACTAATTTAATTTTAAAGTTCCTCAACAATTCCCAATACTTCGGCCAATGCGAATGTTATTGCTGAATTACCAAATTGCTCGTTGAATAAGAAATAACAAGCTACCAATCTTAATACACTCTTTACAATACTAATGTAAAAGTGTTTCTTTGAATTACTTTCTTTTAATTCCATCTTTTATATTTTTTATATGTTTACAATCTTTACCTCGTCCAAAACCATGCGCCGGACAACTACAAGTCCAAATACCTTCATCGTTTACAATAGTGTACTTATTACCTTTACTACCTTCTACTTTGTAGGTTTTCTTTTCTGAACTCTTTACAATTGGTTTAGCTCCGTATGTAATTTTATCCCACATACTTTCTAGCTCTACCCAACTATAACTTCTATCTACCTTAATCCAACCTTCGCCAGTTCCCGTAGTAACAATATACCATTGTTTGCTTGTAGGTCCCTGAAATGATATTGGCGGTAAAAATGATTTGATTCTCATTGATTATCTATATAAGGTTACAAAATGTCCGAAGTGCTTATCAAACACTTTGATTAGATTTTCATAATCACCAGCCATCAATTCTTTTTGAATAGCATCTTTATCTAATCCTAATTGTTTGGCCAAACTACCAGCTTTACCAATTAACATAAATGCGTTACCATCGGGTCCCGTCAAATCAATTTCAATTCCTAAACTTTGTTTTTTACTTTTTATCATAACTTAATTTTTATTTTTATTAAATACCTTGCTCTCTACGAAGGTCATATTCTTCTTTCTCACATTCCGAATACTCAACCACTTTTAAGTAAGGTTTGAAATCGGTCATATAATAACCTCTAAGGTTAGCGAAATCAATCATTGTGTTGATGAATGATTGACGAACATACGTCATATCGGATGAACCAAATCCCTGGTCTTCCGGCCAATCGGCGTAATCTTCAGCTACACTATTCAACGCCTCATATACTGCATCTGAATAAGTGATAACTCTTTTAGAATACTTACCCACAGTTGGGAAAGCGTTTCTAACTACATCGAACCCTTCTACTAATGAAGCGGTTGCTAATACGGAATTCAAATTAAAAGGTAAACTCATATCTTATTTTTTTATTTTATTACTTAATTGATTAAAGGTATTCAGGTCCATAAACTCCATAACGAGCAGTTCCATCAATAATGTTTCCTCTAGCGTGCTTAGCTGGAGCTTTCCAAGTTGCTGCTTTTAACAAGTCACCTTTCTTAATTGGTGCACCCTTTAAATCACCATCAACTCTACTAATGAATCCCCAACAAGAAGTACCATGCCAAATACGAATAAACTTATTACCAACCTCTACAATTACTTCTTTGTATTGGTTTGGCATCCCAGCTTTTTCGTAATACTCTTTACGAGTCTCATTCAATTTTTCAATAAAATTAGCCACAATAGGGTTACTCTTTAAGTAATCTAAGGCTTTTTGTTCAGTTTGTCTCATATCTATCATTTTTTATTACATAATAAAGGTAGTAATAAGTTTTGATATATCCAAGGTTTTTATCAAAAATCTTCAAAAATTGTTTATTGAAAATCAACACGTTAGCCGGGTGTCTCAAAAACCACACGTAACTCATTGATATTCAATTCCATACATATTATGCCATTTTTAGCCGTTTTTAGGGGGTCTAATACCTTTTAGGGTACTTACCCATACCCACCCAAGAAAGCAAAAAAATAGGTACTAATTGTACCCATTCTTTCTATTCCAAATTGTATTCAATTCCTTCCTAATTCGATTAATAAACCAGTCCTCATTTTTTACAGCCTTAACTGCTTCAATCACTTCATCTTCGGTAAATTTGACCTGTAAACTATCATTAATTTCATCAATATCAAATCCCTCTTCGTGAGCGTTATGCTCAGCTAATACTTCATCCAAATTTATAGTGTCTAAATATTCCTGAAACTCTTTTGAAGCGTAGTAATCTTCTACCATTCTCTCAATATCTTCAACTTCTGCTTCTGTAATCGGATAACTTTCGTCATCTTTGTATTTAGTCATAAGTTCCACATATTCAAATGCTGATATTCCAAAGATATCTTCCATTTGCTCCTCCGATAAATTGTTCAATAGTTTTTCTTTTAGCTTTCCCATAATTTATATATTTTCTTCTTTGTATAATTTTTCTAATCTTTTAGGTAACTTAGTATAATCCATTCTGAATGAATCCGGCATTGCTGCTACTATTCGTTTGTTAGTGTAAGGGGTATTTGTTGGTTTACTCCACTTACGAGTTTGTAACATCCAATTGTAGAATTGTAAGTAAGCGTTAGCTGCCTTAGTGTACTTCTTTGTATCAATACTCAATCCCCATTTCTTCATCATCTTAACACTACGCCTTTCGTTATCCAATTCCAAATCAATAGCTATCTGCATATACTTTTTGATATTACGAATGTTAGTACCCTCCAACCACTCATCTATTTTGAAACCTTTTTTATTGTAATCCTTCCAAATCTTAATATCATCTTGCCATTGTGTAAGGTGGCAATACTCATGCACTAATATTTGTAAACCATCCGGCTTACCCATTGAACACGCTAATACAGGTCTTACACCTTCGTTTTCACCATCATCAAAATATCCACTACATCTAATCGATGGCGATAACTTTACATACTTCACATCTTTAATGTGTGTCTTAACTCCCAATCGTTTACACTCATCCTTTACGTGTTGTATAAACGCTTTATCATTTTTACTTAGTTTCTTCATTCTTAATTTTTTGTTACATACAAAGATACGATAATTTTTTCAAACTACCAAATCTTATTTAAATTCAATACCATGCCTTTCTTTAAACTTATCCTCTACCAACTTAGCTGCTTTATGATATCCATTTTTCAGTAACATCAAACGAGCTAATGTATCGGCTTCCCTTTCATCATTTTCATTCTTTTCTTCGTTATGGCCTAATTTGAAATGTGCCACTTCATGTGCCTCAATCCATTTTAGAACATCTTTACTTAACTTTTGTTCACCATCAATTAATACAATATAATCCGTAGGGACCATAAACCCAAATCCAAATTGTTCAAAGATAGGTTTAACTACATCATATCTAAAATCATCCTTACCGATTATATTAACTAATACATCGTTATCAAATTCACTTCTAAATTGCTTAGTTTTCATATTGTTCAAATACTGCTTTATATTGTTTATGTAATTCTTTACACTTCTTTTTATTTACACCTTTGCTGAACTTTGTATATTCATAGTTAGTACTTAGGTAAGCCTGAATCTCATCGGGTATAACAGAAGCTGCATAACCCATATCTAATAAGTTCTTTTCAAACTTTAAATAATCCTGCCATTCAATAGTTTCAGTAATTTCATCCACCAATCCTTTATACTCTTTGTTAGTTGCGTACAAACCATGACAAATTTCATGTTCAAAGGTATCACTTTCAGTAGAGTCTGCTCCAATAATGTAAGCATTCCAATTACGAGTATTCTTTTTGTTGAACATCTTCATTTCAATAGTTCGTATAATATTATCCATCTCCTTATCGTATGGCGTTTCATACTCTTTTAACTTCTCATAGCAATTGTATGCAGTTTTCAATGGTATGTTAAACCCACCCCAATCAAATGTATAAGTGAACACATCGTTGTGCTCTCTACTATACCATTCAATATAATCCCAAATACTAAAGTTCTTACCTCTAAAGTCTGGGTTAGGTGATTCGTAATATTCTTGCACTCTACAAAATAACATTGCTCTATGGTAATGGTCTTTCACTATCACAGCGAATACATTAGGTCTAACTTCTTCTATTTTATACTCTATTTTCATTTAGTTTGTTTTATGATTAATAATTATCTTCGTCATCCGAATCTTCATCGTCATCATCGTAATCGGTTTCATCGTAGAAATATCCCTGATATTCACAATTATCAGGTCCACTTTCATTGTAGACCCAACCATCGGCTTGTTCTATTAAATTAGGATACAATACACCCTTCGTAGCAATACCATTGGGGTTATCTTTGAATGCTAAGTTAATACCAAAGCCTCTAGCTTCATCGGTATATGCTTCACCATCCACTTCATAAGTTAAACCTTTTTGAGAAACAAATCCGTTCATTTCAGCAAGTAACTCATAGAAATCCTTACCACCAAAGTTACCATAACCTTCATAGCTATCTTCGGTCCATACGTTACCTTTATTATCTAACATTTGTACTCTAAACGTCTTACGATTAGAATATTGACTTGGAATACTTGTATCAGTATCCATTGTTTTCCAACTAAAAAATCCCATAACTTTATTATTTTTATTGTTTATTAAATTGATTCAATTAATGATAATGGTACAACAAATACAGCCCCACTCTTTAAACTTACGGTAGCCTTTGTTCGGTTAATCTTATTAATAGATAAATCCATACCAGCCAATCGAGGGTGATTAACTCTAACCTTCATACCAACCTGTAAACTAATTTTGTTTTCGAATCCTAACATATCCTGTCTATTAGATAACATAGTACGAATCATTCGTAAGTCATCCAAAGAAGCCTTAGCAATAATACCTGAAATTTGTGTTGTTTCTAATCTAGTCATCATATCTTTGTTTTTTTTTATTAAATTAATTCTAATGCTTTTTTAATTGTTGGTTCTGAATAACCATACCCTTTGGCTTTCTCAATTGCTTTATCTAAGGATAACACACCAAACACATACTCACCAGCGATTAAGCCTTTGATAGTTTTGATTGCCGATGGCCAAGTTCCATGCGGAGCTCTATTCTCAACATGCAAATACTTTGTACCGAAATCTAACTTAGTACCATTATCCGATTTGCCAGGCTCACCATACTCATATGATTCACTCCAACCATCATAACGCCCACCACTCATCTGTCTAACAAATGAATTAATTTCGTTCCACTCTTTAGAATTCAAATCTAAATCAGAACCATCGGCGTTACACACATTAACAGTAGCTGAATTACCATTAGCGAAAGTTTCAGATGAACCCCACACTAACAAATGTGGATACTTAGCTTTCATAAATTGTTTAGCGATTGCGGGACACTCTTTACGTCCAATTGAGATATAGGGATTATCTAATGTCTTTCCCCAATAATCAGTAGTTCTTAAACACTCAGCGGGTAGTTCAAAATTAACTCCACACCATACAAATTTCATTTTCTTTTTCATATCTTATCTTATTATTTATTACATTGTAAACATACGAAATAATCCTGATATATACAAGCTTTTTCGTAATTATTTTTTAATATTAAGCAACTACCCAATTAGATGGATTAGCTACCTTAATTACATACAAAGCATCCGTATATCTTTTACCTTCTTTAGCAATGTATCTTTGTGTTTTACGATTCTTATACGGCGTTCTTAGGTTATCCAATATATGTGAGAAACTATTAGAACCTCCAGTAATTTGTCTGTAGTATGTTTGTAATTCACTATACGATACCGCACCTTTCTTATCTACATAATCTAAAAGCGTTTGTGTAACAAAACCACGTTCGTTTAACTTAGCTACATAGTTAGTATAATCTTTCATAACAGAGGATTCATATCTATCTGAATCCTGAATTAGTGTTGAACGATAATCTTCATCAGCTTCATTGTTACTTACAAAGTGTGAACTAAATTCTAAATCACCACCCAATAATTCATCGGTGTATTCATCAATAGCTTCCTCAGCTATCTTACTATTTAATTCACTATACAATTTTTCTAACAAAGATTCATTTACATCTTTATTAACAAACCTACCATTGTGGGAGGCAATACCTAACGAATAAATCAATTCGTTTAACTCTTTAATACTTAAATTCATATTTTATCATTTTTATTACATAATAAAGGTAGGAATAAGGCACGATATATCCAAGGAATTGTTCAATTATTTTGAAAAATTCTTTATTGAAAATCAACACGTTAGCACAACGTATTGAGTATCAATTCAATACATATTATGCCGTTTTTAACCGATTTTAGGGTGGTCTACCCTATTTTGGGTGTAATTACCCTATTTTGTAATAATAGGGGAAATTTAAGGGGTCTAAGCCCTTCCTTTTTTGATATCTTTGATAATATCAGATACGGATTTTTCGGGATTATCCTTAGCGTGTCTTATGGCTCTTAACATAAAAACACTAACTTCGTTTTTCTTATCCAGCTTCTTAATAAGCTCGTTTAAGGTATCCAAATCCTCATAGAATTTTCCCATAATTAACTTTTTAATATATTTTTTTAATCGAACCATTGTGTCCGTTTTGTTTTTATATTCTTAATACCAGCATCTCTAAACTTAGGGTCATCTCCCAACTCCTTAGCCGCCTCTCTAATTGAATTAGCCCTCATATCATCACCAACCCTTCCAATTTCCTTAGCCCTCTTTAATTCGTTAGTAGTTAGTTCACCACCTTTGGTTAAGGATGCAAATTGTTTAGTATGGTATTGACCTAATGGCTGAGTAAACTGCTTTAGGTGAGCTGCTTTTGAATCTAAGTATTCAAAGAAATCATTTTCAGATAATTCCTTTAATTGTTCATCGGTTAATTCGTTATTCGGGTTGTATTTCATCTTCTATAATTTCTGCTTCAGGTACTTCGTTTACTAAATAATACATTCCATCACCACCTCTCAGAACTTTCTCAACACAATATGATTTACATATTTCTTCAGCTCCAAACGTTTCAATTGCTTTAGCAAACCAACAATCGGCTTTGAATTCTCTTTTAACAATCCAAACCGAACCATTAGCGTTTAACATTTTTATTTGCATATTTTATACCAATTTAATTCTTCTACCATAAACGCTTCCTTTTCATAAGGATGAGTATTATATTTATAACCCATCGTATAATAACGGGTCATCCACTTTGGGTCCTGTAAGTAATGAGCGTATTCGTGTACTATTGTTTTAGCTAAGTCACTCTTTGATGTTATATTGTCCGAATAAATTACAATCTCATTTTCTTCAGGAATATATTCACCATGCCATTCGTTATCGATACCCTCCGATTCCGGCGAACGTTCTATAACTAAATATGGCGTATGTTTATGATACTTACTCTCACCCAATAAATCTACAGTCTTATTAAAATACAATTCAGCCAACCTCTCTACTTCTTTCTTATTCATTGTTTTTATTTTATCCATTCATAATATGCATCTTGATATGCAGATACCAAATCACTACCTTCTTCTATAAGTTGCTTAGCAGTTTGTTCTACTTCGTATCTCAAACCCCACGCACCAGCTTCCTCCAATATTAACTCAATATCAATTTTTTGTTCTTCAGTCATATTAATCTTTTTTAACATTAACATTTGATTTGAATAGGATACCACTTAGGATATTAAGTGCCATAGCTTGATACAAAGTAATTTCTGGCAAATTGAATACATGCGGAATTACATAGTTCCATAATACCATTGTTGGAATTGCTAATATAATTGCTGATAGTATCAACAACCCAACTACTATAAATAATGCTTCTAATGCTTTCATCCTATATAATTTTATTTGATATTTTTAAAATTGTTTCTTCATCTTCTTTTGATAATCTCCAAGAGTTACCAATCAGCTTCTCAACAGCGGCATCAAAGTCATCACCATCTCTACCACCATCGGTTAAGTGCCCATCATCTTTAAGGGCTTGTATTAATTCTCTTATTTCATTACTATCACATGCTGATAAAAACTCATCAACACTAATATTTTCTTCTACTGCGAAATCAAAATCTGGCATAATATATTTTTTTTATTTTTTAAAATTCATACTCATTACAAAAACAATTTGCTTTACACATTGTTAATAAATAAATGTTGTTTCTACAATCGGTATCTGCTCTACTAAGTGCAAGATATAAGTTATTAGCAACTACTGCCTCAACAAAACCACCACCTGCGTAAGAACTCTTATCACGCGTACACATAATAGAAACCATAATATCCAAAATATGTTCACTTACATTTGTGAATCCATACTCAATAGCGAATTTAGTAGCTCGCTCTCTACATTTTTCTCTGATGTCCATATACTTTATTTTAATTAATTACAAAATCATATAATTCATCAACTGAATTAATTCCATCTCTACTACTCATTGTGTCAAAGTCCGATAACCTTTCAACATCACACCCTTCATTAATTTCATCGTAGGTACAATTGATATTACAACTACCTTCTACACAATACCAACGTTTACCGCTGTTTGTTTCATACACTAAAATAGTACCTCTATTTCGGGTACCATAAAATCCATTTACTTCATACAAATTCATATCTATATTTTTTATTGTTTATTAATTACCTTTCATACCCTTACAAACTCCGTAACCACTTCGTTGTGATAATCTATACAAACGAGCTGCATCTTCAGCGGGCATAATTTGAATTTCATTACCTGTTTTGTGGTTAGCTATTGCTACCCCACCTACTTTAGCTACCGTACTACAACTTACACAATTCGTATAACCATATTTTGTATATCGTAGTTCGGGCATATCACCTCCACACTTTCTACAACCTATCATTTTTAACTTCATATAATTGTTTTACTATTAAAAAAAGAAACTATTCCATGCAATCCAATTAGGTACTTTGTACTTAACTCCAACAAACTCCGGCTTAGGGAACTTATCGTATGGCGATGGAACTGATTCAAATATACAATTTGCTTTTCCTACACTTACCAATCTTGCTCTACAAGTTGGTGATTGATTTTGAGAAACATCTTTCCCAATTACTGATTTTAATTCTTCTATCTGATTCATATTCTTAATTTTAAAGTTTGTGATAAATTGTTTCTCCATTTGAAAATACAGCCGTTACACCATATTTATCCGAATAATTATTGTAAATAGATTCTAACTGCTCTACAATTTCATTCTTAAGTTTCTCAGCTTTCTTCTCAGCCAACTTAGCGTACTTAGTAGCTGCTGATTTTGATAAGTTACCACAATAAGCTATATCATCAATATAGAAATCAGGTGAATCGTATGAAACATCTCCATTGATAAGGTAATCTACATTCCAATCTAAGTTACAACCTGAATAGTAACCACTACGAATTACAGGCGTTACACATACCTCTACATAGAAATCTTTGTATTGGTGATACTTTCTAATTGAACCTAATGTACGAGATGGAAAACTTCTTAACTCATTTGGGTCAGTTTTACCATAATCTACATAATCCGAATCGTTATTCAATTCTGATTTTAAGTTATCTACTAAATCTTCATAATCGAAGTCGTTCTCTAATGGAACTGCAAAAATTGCCGAAGCATTTACGTTGTGGAAATTTGATGTTGACATATTCTTATTTTTTATTTTTATTACTATTTTTTACGAGCCCACTCTTTCTGAGCTTTTCTTTTTTTGTTAGGAACTACCTTAGCTTTGAATCTACCATCAAACAATCCGGCTTCTTTCTGCTCGGTTCGTTTAATTGTTCGTTGATAATCCACTTTATTACTTTGTTTCATATTCAGTACCTTTTACATATGGACCACCCCATCTTTGATTCTCAAATAATTCATTCCATAACCAATCACAATATTCATCGGTTACACCTTTTGTTAAGTCCTCATTAAAGAACGTTAAAGCCTTAACAAACTTCAATCGTTTTTTAGCCAATTGAGGATTAATACTTACTTCAATCATAGCATCGTTCAAATGTGAACCAACTATAATACCTAAATGTGTTTCAAATCTATTCATATCTATTATTTTTTATTACATAATAAAGGTATGAAGATAATTTGATATAAACAAGCCTTTTATGGATTATTTTTTACCTGAAAATGCTAACGTGTTGATTCTCAATAAAAAACTTTTTGACAAAAAATAACCCGTTGAAAATCAACAGGTTATCTAGGTAATTGAAAATCAATGAGTTATGAAAATTAGTAGTTTTGGTAGTAAAATTGTCTTACTTTCTCACCCAATTCTGCATCGTTTGGATACGATTTTACAAAGTGTTTAGGTATTGATATATGCTCTCTACTTTCCGAACTACCTTTCATATAACATTCTCTACATAATTGTCCAGCACCTTCAATATATCCGGTTCTGAAATCAACGTGTGTAGTTTTTAATGTAGTGGTTTTTTCTCCACAAAGAATACAATCCTCATAGATGTCATTGTTAGTTCCAACTGATGTGACATTGTTGTTCTCATCAATTGATAATGGTACGTGATGTGCTCCCATAGTTTTAAGTTTTAGTTTTTATTTTTATTTATCCAAATTTATATTCTCATAATACCATTCCAATATCTCCTCACCAGCCTTTATATCTATCATAGCAATTCCATTATTAGTTATATTAACATTATGTTCATTTGGCCATGCTGAATTGCAATAACTAAATCCGTGAAATGTAAAATTAAAGCCTTTAAATAATCTTATAACTTTGTATCCACACTCATCATTTATAAAATATCTATCTAATAATTCAACCACTTCATTTGGTATCTCATTAAGTCTATCATTTGGTATTAAATAGATTCCACTTTCATAATTCCATATCGGAAACACTTCTTCATATTGTTTAATATCCCTAATAGCAAATACACCAACACCATCAATAGATGATACACCTATTTTGGTTTTTACATTTCTGCTTAAATGTTTTATAACTTCTTCTGTAATATCCATTATAACTTTTTATTTATTAATCTATCAAAAAATTGCTTAGTATCCATTGATTTTATTTTATTTAAAAAGTTTCTATTTTTAATAGCTTTGAATAACGCATCCAATTGTTCATCGGAATGCTTATATCCATCTAATGTAAGTTTGGCAGTTTCTTTTGGTAAATGGCCCAAGCCAATCAATGTCCAACACCATACACCCCAATTACCAGCACCATGATAAAAATTAAAATCTAGCATTGCCGGGCTTCTATGTTTACATATTTCTAAAATATCCTTTACTACACTAGTCTTTGGAACTTCATACTTATATTGTTTCCAAAATTCAGTATCTTCTCTTTCTGTCATATAATGTAATTGAATTAAATTTTTCACATCATCTACTAATGTGTTTATAAAAGTATTATAACGTTTAACATTAGCTTCAAACATTACATTTTCTTTTGTAAATGAAAAGTTAAGTGTATTTGTTAATAGAAAATCTAATTGTACGATTGTTGCATGAATTGAAGTTGCTTCCAATGGTTCAACAAAACTTTGCGCTAATCCAATTGCTATTACATTTTTAACCCAAGGATTTTCAACCCTACCACATTCAAATTTTATGTTTCTAAGTGGTTCAACATTTTTACCTAAAGTTTTAATCAACTCATCAACCGCCTTATCATATGTTGTATGATTATCAGAATACACATAACCACATCCATATCTTTGTTGTGTTGGTATTTGCCACATCCAACCATTTGGCATAGCTTGGGATAAAGTTTCTAATTTTGGAGTTTCACCTTCTTTAAATTTTTGAATAAAAGGTATAGCTGCGTTTACTTTTAAATAATCTGAATAACTTTTCCAGCCACCGCCCATTGGTCCAATCAATACTCTATTAAATCCACTACAATCAATCCAAAAATCACCTTCTATTTTTCCAATTGAACTTTGTACACTTTCAAGTTCACCCGTCAATGAATTTCTTTGTAGGGATTCTACTTCCGCATCAACTACCGTAACACCATGTTTGGTAGCATGGTTTTTAAAATATTGTCCAACTTTATGAGCATCGAAATGATATGAGTGACCCAATATAGTAGTTCCTGATTGCGTATATGTTGAATATCCCTGCTCCATCAAAAATCCAGATGGAGATGCATCATAATAATTACCTTTGACATGGCATGTTAATAAGTGAGTATCAATACTTCCCATACCCGTTTCGGATGGTTGTACCGGACTTACAAATTCAGTACCAACACCATTCCAATCTTTAAATCGAATTCCTAATTTTAAAGTAGATTCGGTTTTGTATAAAAAATCAATTTCATTGATTCCCCACTTTTTAAATTCTTTATCAACTACTTTGGTTAATAGTCCAGTTGAACCTTCACCTGCGCCAATAATAGGAATTTTAGAACTCTCTATTACAACTATTTCATTCACATTTTCAGATGAATGATTGTACCTAGCAAAATAACAAGCAGCCATCCAACCGGCAGTACCGCCACCAACAATAACAATTTTCATATAACTTTATTTTTTGTAATGACCAGATTCTATAATCTTAAAGTCATTTCCATTTCTATCTATCATTTGATAATGAGCTTCTAATAATCCAAACCAATCATCGATATGCTTCAACACTTGCTTAGCTGTAAATTCCGAACAACTATACAAATCAAATTGGAACATTGGTGGGTTATCATTATCCCAAACGTGAATACTAGCATGCGATGTTGCTAATGTTACCGTTCCCGTTATCCCTTCGTTGCCCGGTTCATTAACATAAACCGATGTAGGACCTGCAACAACTTTCATTCCTACGTTATTAACCAATTGGCTAAACCATATGTTTAGCATTTTTTCCGTTTTAGGCGGAGTCTTAATGTTTCCTTTTACAAGTAAATGTAAATGATTTGGTGTAAACACTTTTCATAATTTTAAGGCGTCTTATTTCCTATAACCTGATAAGCTCTCATTAAGGATTCCAAAGCGGTTTCCAAATGTTCCCTTATCTCTATATCTGCTAAAGATAGAGGGTGATTTACCAAGTGTTCATCAATCGTACAAGCTGCTACATGTGTTCTATCCAACAACTCGTGATAATGTCCATCGTTTATTTCATCGTATCTCATAGTGTTTATAAGTATATTAATTGCCAACAATCCAAAATCTACGAGCCCACTCATCAAAGTTCTTTAAACCAGTATCTGGCCAATCATAATGATGGTTGTTACCATTTAGAGATTTATCTGCATATTTTACAAAATCTGTATTGTTTTCTTTTAAAATATTTTCAATATATGATGTCGATGGAGTACCACCAATTATAGATAATGATTGGTCATCACCATGCTCAGGTCTAAAAAATATTTCCGAATCCAAACTATCATAAACCACTGTTTCAAAAAACATCAAATCACTATTGTTAATACAATTTTGTAAATGCTGCTTATGAAATTTTTCCAAATGATAATACAATCCGAAGTTTATAATTATATCCCACTTACCCCACTTCCAGTCTGCAGTATCCAAATCCCCAACTTCTGCTGTGATTTGTGGGTAATCATTTTTTATCTTAACCACATTTTCCACTCTACCCTCAACACAATGTACCTCAGCTCCCAATGAATTGAAGTATGCGCCTATATAACCATTATAAGCACCCAGCTCTAATATTCGCTTTCCTTTAAAAAATTCCTTTGGATATTTTGAAAGTATAAAATTAATTCTATTTAATTGCCAATTCGGATGATAACTTGTTTCTTTAATCATAATTTGTTTTTTATTTATATTTGTTTAGCCCAGCTATGGTCTTTAAATGTATTATCAACTCTATCGCCAAGCAAATGCCCAATTGCATGTCTAACATTACCCCAACCATAATCATGTCCACATATAAACCCATTTGGCTTTATTATTGTTTTATAATTTTCGATATCAAACCACACACCTTCCAACGTATGAAGTCCATCTATATAAACCAAATCCCATTCTTGGTCTTTAAGTATAGATAATGCGTTTTCGGATGTATCTCTTATAGATTTTATATTGTGTATTGGTAATGTATTTTTTAAAAACTCTTGATATACTTTATCGAATGGTGCATATGCGCAAGCTGCATCTGATAAATCATAATCATTAATATATGGGTCTATTGATACCACTTGCTTAAAGTGATTAGCGAACATTAATGTGCTCTCACCAACATAGCTTCCTATTTCAATCATACGCATTTCTGATGTTGGTCTGATATTATTTATCCAATCAATCATATCTTGTAAACCTTCCCTTTGCTCGGGAGTTCTCATAACATAGAATTTATCTTTCATAATTTTATTTATTAGAAAACCAATAAGTAGTTTTTATATTCATATCTCTTAATGTTAAATCTACTTTAGGTCTTTCCGTTTTTATATTCTTTATTTTTAAATATTGCTTTAACATTGTTTCTGGATTTATTTTATCCATAGAGTTTGCTAAGCTGGTGAACATATAAAATAATTCAGAATATGTATCCATATTATATTGATTACCCCATGCCATCAAATCATTAATACCTTCACTCCAATCCCATCCAAATGGTATAACTAAATTATCGGACTGAATTAAATCAATTGGTTCTTCTAATATAATATCAGGTCTAGTCTTTATTATCAAATCATATTTAAATCCCATAGTATTTTCATATTTCTTTCTAAGCTGATTTGCTCTTAATGTTTTATACCACATAGAAATCATTGATACCAAATTGGCATTAGTTTCTAACTTGTATTCATTGTGTGATACAAGCTCATTCCATTTTGACTCAAACCCAGCTTCATAGTTTTCAACATCAACGGAAATTGGATTGAATAAATTAATTGAATCATAAACATTGTGGGAATTCCAAGTACTGATAAAGACATCAGTATCATACCTATCTAAAAGATTAGATTTAAACGATGGAAACGTTTCAGTTGCGTTTCTCATACCACCAGAAAGAAGTAAACATACTTTCATATAACTATTTGCTGTAAGAGATGGATTCGAACCACCACGATGCGATTCAGTTAGTAACACTTTCGCCGGCCGGCTGGTGGTCTACCCCATATTACTAACCTATTTCGTACTCATCACCCCCGAGACAGGAGGGCTTGTCTGCCAAGTCATAACTGAGATGACCAATTCCAACACCTTACAATTTAACTTCGTTTCTATCTAAAGATATGTTCTTACAAAATCTGATATCGTGATTACTCAATGTCCAAATTTCACCATCATCCATTGCGCATGTAAATAGTAAATTATGTTCTTGTGAATAATCAATTACCAAAAATGCGTAACCTTCCATTCCATCACTTACTCTAATAATAGGAATCATCGGGTTCAATTGTAATATCATACCAATAAATATAAGTTGCGGAGAAACAGGGATTCGAACCCCAGAACCTGTTACAGTTGCCGGTTTTCAAGACCGGTGCATTCAACCACTCTGCCATTTCTCCTAATCTACTAATATATATGTGCTTCTTCGTTTCTATCTACTTTGAAAGTAATCTTATTTTGATTGATACGAGCTTGCTCTGCTTCTTTATACCAACGAATCCAAGTTAAGGATACATCAATAGGAGCCAGAACCCAAGCCATAATCATTACCATAATAGTATCCATTTCAGGAGAACCACCAGTAGGGTCATTACTATATCTTTTATCTAAATTTTTAAATAATTGATAGAAGCAATAGATAACACAAATTGCGTAATACGTTAAAAACATAACTTTTAATTTTTAATTTAATCAAAGATACGATAATATTTTCACATTACCAAATCTTTTTAATGCGAATCCCCCACATTGTGTTTTTCGGCAAAGATTAAATAGTCTGGGTTGATTACCTTTGCTACCTTCTCTCTTGCTCCAGTTAAGTATTTTATTACAATTCCTTCTTCCGGCACTTTCGTTCCTTTGATGTTATTATTGAACACATACTTATCTTGCACTTTTTGTGACCAATTACCAAAGTGTAAAATTTCTACATATGGTAAGTCCAAAATATCTTTGATTAATAACTTTGAATTGATTGGGTCTAAATACTCTCCATTCTCTTTTACATCGAATCCTACGAACTCAATCTCCTTCAACCCATAATCATATCCCTTTTGGATTCCAGCTCCGTAAATCTCACCATATAAGGTAATACCACCACCTATTTCAGGCTCCATGCTTTCACTCTTAACATAATCCCATAACTTTTGTTTGATGTTGTATTTTCTTTCAATATCATACCAAACATTTGTATCATAGAATCCGTTAGAATCTGAACCCTTCTCCACATTATGCGAACCAACTACGAATTCATACTCATCCCATTTGTTACCAAACCCAAAGAACTTCTTAATGCTATCCCAAATAGATAGTTTGATTTTCTTAACAATACCATAACGGGCATTTGTTCCGTGAATCTTACGAGTGATTTCTACTGTATCTTCTTCGGTAAACATATTCGGCACATTCTTTAAGTTAGGGAATTTGTAATACACATGGAAGTTTGGATTGTCTTGATATCTAATCTTTTTACCACTTGCCAATTGTACCATCTTAACAGGCGGTTCAAACTTAACAATTCCAAAGATATGCATACAATCAGAACCATCTTTCAAATCCCAATCTCCAATAGTAGTTCTACCATGTAAGTATTTATTTGGGATAATCAAACATTCTGAATATACACCTCTTAACTTTACGGTCCTAACTCTACCACCTTTACGAAGATAGGTAGTAACTCCCATTTCATCGGATAGTGCTTCCGGAATGATGGCATCGGTTGTAGCAATAATAACTACATCACCAATTGTTTGCTCACCCTTTTGGGCAATACAATTCCAACCACCAACTACTACTAACTCAATCTTATCAGCTCCCTCAATTGGTCTGATTTCATTGACTGTTGCCATATAGCAAACACTATTTAAATTTTCCATCTTCTTATAATTTTACTTCAAATCTATTTTTCATTTGTTCTAACTTATCAGCAGGTACTCCGTGCTGATTTATTCCACCATGTCTATTCTCAACTATGATACTGAATACCTTATATCCATATTGCTCTGCTAACTTATAGTAAGCTTCCATCTCCCACTTTTGTGTAAATGTATTTGATACTACAATTTCAGGATAGAATTGTGGATTTACGCCGTTATCTTTCATACGGATTTCTACTTGCTCTCTACACCATTCATGTGCTTCTCTTAATTTAGTAGCATCAAAGTTATAGTTACCTTCCTTATCATAGAAGAACTTATCAGCTTCACATACTGAAAATTCATTTGTGATAGTATTGGCGAATGTTGATTTACCACTTCCCGGCAATCCTCTTACTAATGTTAATATCTTTGGTATCATATTTTTTATTTATAATTTTCAACAATTTCGTGATGGTCTTTACTGAATAAACTTTTTACAGGTCTATCTCTCATAATAGATAATATTTCACTCATATCAATTGGGTATAAGTTATTTCCTTCACATCCCACATCCATCATCTTACCTTCTTGCAATCTCATCGATGAATTAAAGTGAACGTGTCCATGTAAATGAATTGCTCCTCTAGCCATATTATCCCAACTTGCTATCGGAAAGTGCATTAGAGCAAAACGAGCTTCACCTTGTAATGGAGTTCCAACATTATACTTTACAATCAAATCCAAATATTTGTTTACTGAACTGAATAAGGATTGAACGCTATCTTTGTTATTCCCAATGTGATGGTCGTGATTGCCTAATATTAAGTGAATGTTCTTACATACAATTTGGTCTCTGAACTTTTGTATTTGTTCAAACCCACCAAAACTCCAATCACCTAAATGAAATAGAATATCATCTTGTCCGACCAATTCGTTGATGTTACCAACAAGGTGGGCGTTCATGTGTTCCAATGATTTAAAATCCCTCAATGTTACGGGGTTAATCCACTTTGTTGTTGAGCTACATATATTGGCATGATTGTAGTGGGTATCACTTGTAAACCATAACCTCTGTCCTTTTTTTAAATTTAACTTCATAACTTTAAATCTTATTATCAAATATACGAAAAAAACCCCACATTTCAAAATAAAATATGAGGCTTTTAATGTTACCCGAGCTGGATTCGAACCAACCCTAATTGCACCAAAAACAATTGTGCTACCGCTACACCATCGGGCAATAATCCCAACCAAATTAATGATTGGGTTTGTGAATGAAAAACATCTATTCTTCTTGCGGCCTGTTCACAATGGCCCACTTATCGAGAGCAGATGAGAGGAATCGAACCTCCGTCTCAGGCTTGGAAGGCTAGAGTAATAACCATTATACGACATCTGCTTATGGAGCGAAAGACCGGGCTCGAACCGGCCACCCTCACCTTGGCAAGGTGATGCTCTACCAAATGAGCTACTTTCGCGAGTGTGGACCAGATAGGGCTCGAACCTATGACCTCAACATTATGAGTGTTTTGCTCTAACCATCTGAGCTCCAAGTCCAATAAGGTGCCGGTGGAAGTACTGATTAACTTCACGGTGTCCATTTCGGATTCACCACCTTTCTAGAATTACGGGACGTCTAATAGTTGTACACACTATCATTCCGCCACACCGGCATATATTTTTTGGTGGAGGTGGCAGGAATCGAACCTGTGACCCTCTGCGTGCAAGGCAGATGCTCTAGCCAACTGAGCTACACCCCCCATTAACGTACCAAAGGTGGGAGTCGAACCCACACGAGCTATTTCTGCTCAAAAGATTTTAAGTCTTTCGTGTCTACCATTCCACCACTTCGGCTTCTATACTATTTTACAACTGCATATAACTTAGCTTTTCTGAAAGATGTCTGTGTATCATCTTCACCTATAAGAATATCAACTCTCTTTCGGTAACGTTTGTTCATTACATCTCTTACAGTATAAGTTCCACTAAGTTTTCCAATACCAGTTATCCGTATTTTCTTTCCAAACTTATACTTTCTTTTCAAATCTCTACTCACCGCAACTATCCTTTGTTTCTTTGGATTCTTAGGATTTATTTTGAAACCACTTGCGGTAATTAATGGTGTACTATCGGTTTGCTCCACAGTAGGTGAATAAGTTGTCACCGTAACAATATCAGGCTCAATACCTTTAATCTCCATTTCAATTTCCTTCTCCATCATATTAATTTCCATTGGTAGGATAAATAATATGAAAGATAAAATTAGACTTACATTCATAATTTTCATAACGTATTTGGTTAGTGATTCGGAATGGATTCGAACCATTGACCCACAGCTTAGAAGGCTGTTGCTCTATCCAACTGAGCTACCGAACCATTGCGGACTGTACGGGACTCGAACCCGTGAACTCCACCGTGACAGGGTGGCATGATAACCAACTTCACCAACAATCCATTGAGCCCAAGGATGGAATCGAACCTCCGACCTACTGATTACAAATCAGTTGCTCTACCAGCTGAGCTACTCGGGCAATTTGATAAGAGAATGTCCCAGCCGCCTCCCTCTCTTATCTAACATACACTAACAGCTAAATACGGCTTGACTGATTGTGATGTATGTTATCGTACTCTGTACGGGATTCGAACCCGTATTACATCCGTGAAAGGGATGTGACCTAACCCTTAGTCGAACAGAGCATTTGTATTATCCATTATTTCAAAGAACATAACAAAGATACGAAAACTATTTCACATATCCAAATTTACTTTTGGCGGAGAGTATTGGATTCGAACCAATGGTACAACTTTCATCGTACAACGGTTTAGCAAACCGGCCCTATCGTCCACTCAGGCAACTCTCCTTCAGGGTGTAAGGACGGTATCGAACCGTCTTATCTAGCTCCACAAACTAGCGCATCACCTTAATGCTTCAAACACCATTTTAACTATATCTCCTACGGTCTAATAACTCAGCCTTAGCTCTCTCATACATCTCATTGCTAATCAAACCAATCTCAAAGCAATACTCCATATTCAACTCAAAAGCACTTATCCCAGTGTAAAGAGATGTACTCTCTACGAAGTTACAATACTCATTCACACTCATACCACGCACATCTAATAATTCCATATCTTATTTACTTTATGTTTAAATTTTAAAATCTTTATATGTTTTGGAAAGTTGTTCGGTTTTAATCCACTTTGGTTTACTTTTTGAATCCTTAATCTGGCAAAGTGTTTTATCACCATCAGTTTCCAATGCGATATACACCATACCCTGCCAATAGTAGGAATTTATTCTAAAGAATTCGTTTGGTTCTAATTGAGGTGTCATATCTTTAACTCTTATTACATTATAAAGGTAAGTAAAATAATTAAGAAATACAAGCTTTTTGTTAATTATTTTTCATTTATTTTATCCTTTCACCAAATGGTCAGCTGCATATGTTGCTATTGGTCCTAATGATTTATATCTTACTTCATATCCCATTCCCTCTACCATACCAACTGCTTGTCTGAATACTTCATTTGATTTATATCTTGGGTCAGGGTTCAAATCAATATCAATCCACTTTGGTTTTTTAATACCAGCTTCTCTCATTGCCTCCGCAGTTTCAACAGCGTACCATACTTCATTTAATAAACGGATTGAACGAGTGTATTCTCTTTCAGTTTTCCATTTACGATATAGAACGTGTGCTCCCTTACCTGGTTTATACAACGCAACTACGATAGCGTAAGTTGTATGTTCACCCTGATTTTGTGAGTCACATCCAATTAGTATTTCAACCTCATTATTAAGGTCCATATACTCTTTGATATACTCATTTAAGTCAACTTCAATGCCTGAATACAATTTCTTATAAACCATAATTTTGTTTTTAATTGTTAATGTACCCAAAGAGAGACTCGAACTCTCAAGCCTTACGGCCACGGCTTCTAAGACCGCTGTGTCTACCAATTCCACCATTCGGGCATTTGTTGCGTAAGATAGAATCGAACTATCGCTCTTCGGTTTATGAATCCGATGCTTTACCATTAAGCTACTACGCAGTTTAAATAGAGGCGAGTATAGGATTCGAACCTATGTGAAAGCTTTTGCAGAGCTTCATATAACCACTCTAACAACTCGCCTCTATCTATTTAACTTCTCTATACATTCATCTACCTTGTCTCTAAGCCTACCACCTTGTCCGTGGTCACCATCAACTGCTACATGCCTCCACATTGGAATACGAGGTGACATCCATTTGAATTGCTGAGCTAAACGAAGGTCATCTATTGCTATCCAATTTGATATCTTATTATCCTTAGCCCACTTAACAACTTCTAATGCTCTTTCGTGGTCTATGGATGTTCTACTCATTTTGTTCCATAGGTCCTGATGTGTAGTTATATCAATCAATCGGGCAGTTATACCATAGTGCCTAAAGATTCGTTTCATCTGATTGAATGTGAAATGTTTTTTCCAATCTGAACTAAGTACTAAATCGGCGTTTGTTTCATCACATATCTTTTGTAGTGCTTCACAATCTTCTTTAACCCAAGCGTAAGGAATTGTGAAGTCCTCTTGCCCACCATTGATAGTAACCTTACCATCGTGCCATGTTGCCCAAGCCAATGGCCCGTCAACATCAATAAAAATAATCTTTTTTCTCATAACTTATAGTTTATAATTTGTAGTTCCTAAAGGATTCGAACCTTTACTAAAACGTCCGTAGCGTTTCGTGCTATCCGTTACACCAAAGAACCAATTTGCACGGGTGGAAGGAATCGAACCCTCAGTCAGCGGTTTTGGAGACCGTTATGTTACCGTTACACCACACCCATGTATAGTTGGAATAGAAAGACTCGAACTTTCAACCCCCGCCGTATCAGAGCGGTGCGCTAACCAATTGCGCCATATTCCAATAAGCGATAGGTTTCCATCCTATCGTGTAATGTGTACATCATTACTTTAGCTTTGCATAGCTCGGAACTTTTTAGTCGGAATAGCAGGATTCGAACCTGCGTGCTCCACATCCCAAATGTGGCGAGATAGACCGGACTCCTCTACATTCCGTTGGCGTTCCATATTACTCACATCTGATAACCCTATTGTGTTATTCACTTAATCTTACAACAGCTTTAAACTGAGAGATTGTAAGAATGTGTACGGAACATTTTAATTGTGACCCCTAATGGATTCGAACCATTGACTCCTATATTAAAAGTATAGTGCTCTAACCAACTGAGCTAAGAGGTCTGACTTTTGTCATACTTGTCACTTTCCATAGTATTTGTTTTTAATTGTTAAGTGGAAATAAGTAGAATCGAACTACTGCTACCAGAGCTTCAATCTGGCGCTCTACCAACTGAGCTATATTTCCAATGGTGAAGGTAGATGGACTCGAACCACCGAACTCGAATGAGAGCTGATTTACAGTCAGCCGCAATTGCCACTATGCGATACCTCCATTTCCAATTTTGTTATCACCATATCCTCCCGTTTCGGAGAGGCGTGTTCCGGATTGGTAACCGTTTGTAGAAGATATAGGATTCGAACCTATGACCCTCGCCATGTAAAGACGATGCTCTAACCAACTGAGCTAATCTTCTATTTTTCCACAATGTCAAAGAACCATTACTGCGGGGATAAAAGGATTCGAACCTATGACCTAGTCATTAACAGTGACCCGCTCTACCGCTGAGCTATATCCCCAAAACAAAAAACCTCTAACTTTTTTATCAGTTAGAGGTCTTTTTATGTTGATGAGTAAAATCTTTTTTATCCAACATCAGTGTCATCCTCTAACTGCGTACTAATATAATCCACCTTGCCTAATTCTAGTTGTGCCGGATTGCTTATCGTACTAAACATACGAATCCCACACCACTCATTTCTCAATGCTGGTTGCGAATTATTTGTATGTAAGTTAAAGTTTTTCATCTTTGTTATGTTAATAAGTATATAATAATTTATTTTTCAAATAACTTTTAGAAAAAATGTAATGGGGAAGCAAAGCCTCCCCTTACAAATGTAATAAAA
>Ga0222712_10001403_pt1 | contig 29764 bp, 36 predicted proteins | sample C33_657DmetaG_FD_165043 | JGI IMG/M metagenome (GOLD analysis project Ga0222712, IMG submission 165043) | Estuarine water microbial communities from San Francisco Bay, California, United States - C33_657D | ecosystem: Environmental > Aquatic > Marine > Unclassified | place: USA: California... | reverse complement strand
GGATCTTGTAGGCCGGAGAGTCAATTCCCCACTGTGTTGCTGCGTCTGCGGCCCATTCTGGGGTGACGAGTGCGCGTGCGGCGTTTTCGTGGACTTCTTCGCCAGTAAAGTTGGGCGTGTCGAATGCGCTAATGTGTACCCTATGCCATCCAGAGTCTGGTTTGAACGCTCGGTAGAACGTTCCAGCAGTACGGGTCGGGTTTCCGATAAGGAGAACGCGTGCGCCTTCGGCGGTGAGGAATCCTTCGGAGGCTTCGTAGATCGCGTCATCTACACCACTCGCCTCATCGACTACCAGCAGCATTCTGGGGGCGTGGTGGCCCTGAAAACGCTCCGGAGTATCAGTGGAGAGGCCGATGGCGAACCAGTCTGGGGCTATTTCAAGTTGCGTCTTAAAGAGTTTTCCGAAGGCGGGGTCAATATGTCGATGACGCTGCGCGATCTCTCGCCAGAGCAACTGTTCGACCTGCGACCACGTTGGAGCCGTAGTGATGACTCGGCATGGCCCTTGTAGCATGAACTCTAGTACGACGGCGGCGGCGACAGCCGTCTTTCCGGAGCCGTGACAAGATCGAACTGCTGTTCGTTTGTTGTCTCTGACGCTGCGGATTACTTCCCACTGCTTGCTCCACGGCTGCATTCCGAGAAGATTTGGGTAAATCCAATCGGGATCTAAAAGAATTTTTTTGCGTAGGTCGAACTGGTCTTCTGGTAGATCGTTGACAAGTCGTGCTTTCGACCCGGCTTTGGGCTTTCGGCGTTTTTCTTGCGCGTCAATCTGTCGTGTCATCGTATTTCCTACTTATTTCCTCTTCGGCGGAAATACTGAGGCAACCGTTTTCGTCTAGTACGAGGTAGTAATCCTTGCCCTTAGCGGGAGGCTGCTCGTCACCGGGGTCACGATTGGTGTCAAATGGCTCAACCATCGACTTCTACGCTTTCTGCTTCGATGTGCTTGACTTCGCGCTTCGGAAGATCCTTCTCCGAAAGTCGCCCCAACTGGTTCCAATCAAACGCTGAAGCCTCAATCTTGATCGTATTTGCCTTCTCCTTCGCGTATCCGCTAGGAAACAAGCGCTCAGCGACCTGAAACCACATGCGCCAATCATTATCACCCTTTTCCATGACCTGATCCATGATCTTCGACTGGATGTTGGAGCGCTCCTTCTGGAAGGCGAGTCCGAATTCGTCTTCTTCTTCGACGCGATTAGCCAGAGTCGTCGGTGGGATGCCGTGCGCCTGAGCAATAGTCAGTAGCGCAATGGGGCGCTTGGCCATTTCAAGGATGCTGCGCTTAGCCGCCTCGCCAAAATACTTCTCTTCTGTCTCTTCGGTGACCATTACGCGCTCTCTTCGGCTAGATCAATGCGGTCCGTACGCAAAGAATAGCGCCCGCCAGCCTGCCCACGATAGTGCTTGAAGCGCGTAGTGACCTCATCAGCCGCGACTTTCGACGTTTCCCCAGTGTTCTGATCGATAATCGTCACGTCCCCGCACCCACGACTATTACGGCGAGGCTGCGTGTACTCAAAAGCATCAGCGAAAAACGATGGGGGGTAACCATCCTTTTTCTTACCACGACGAATCTTCTGCGCCTCGTTGAACTGACGCAACTCCTCTTCGTACATACCGTACGTCTTCATCTGCTTCTTCAATTTGTTCTCCTAAAGCATTTTTAATAGAACAGAACAAATAGCGGGAAAGGGAATCGAACCCTTACGCCACATGGCGGCAGATTTTGAGTCTGCTGCGTCTACCAGTTCCGCCATCCCGCCAATGCGAGAACCATACACGAAATAACGATCATTCGCACGATATGTCGAACACCAACACACAAACAAGCACGACAATGTGCAAAACGCACACACATCATTGAACAAAGAGCATGATACTCTTTACACACAAGCCCCACACCCACGCTCAAGGGTCAAGGCACCAGCCTCCGCGTCTAGCCGGAGCACCGACGAAGCAACCGCACCACGGACTTCCATCGGACGGCCAGACAAACAACCCCGGAAACGGCTAGGTCGGATCGTGCAGGGACAACAAGCACGCTAAACGGACGTTGGCTAGCCCAAAGGCTAGGGAGGGGCAAAGAATATCCCCCACACCAGTATCATCCAGAACATACCCGACCCGCCCAACGCAAGAAGCAGCCTACACAAACCCCTTACCCACAAAAAAACCTGACCGAGGATGGGTACACGGTCGGGCGCGTTGGGTGGGGTTCTCGCTCGGGCGTGGGCGTCGCGCGCGCGTACCCTCCCAACACCTCGGCGGGTTGGGGTTGTAAGGGTTTTGTTAGGGTTTGGTTTGGGGGGGTTGGGGTGTGGTATGGTGTGGTTACACCGAATGGAAGGGGTGCAGGATGAAGGTTGCAAAGCGGGGTGACGGCATGATCTCCCCCACGGGGGTGGCCGCCTTTGGTGGTGGCGTGATGCTGCGCGGTGCGGGTGGCCGGTTCGTGGGCGTGCAGCGTGATGGCGTGCCGGTGCCTGCGGGTGCGGGGTTCCGGGTGATCGATGGGCGCGTGTTCACGGTGACGGTGTTGCCGGATGCGCGGGTGCCTGCGTGGGCGTGCAAGGCGCGGCCGGTTGGCAAGTCTCAGCACGGTAAGCGTGGCGGGTATCGGGAGGGATCCCGGGAGAAGTGGGCGCACCGTGCGGCGCGTATGGCGGTGGCGGCATGAGCCCGGCGGAAAAGCGGGTGGCGGCATTCGTGGCGCGACTGAAGGCGGGGGAGGTGCTGACGCCGGAGGAGCGCGAGCAGGCGCGTGAGGCGTGCCGGGTGCTACGCATAGGGTAGGCGCGCGGGGAGTGGCTGGCCTTGCCGGGTTCGATTCCCGGCGCTCCCCTTTGGATAGGCTAGGCGGTTCGGAGTGCGCCCGGAGGGCAGGAGGAAGGGAGGAGTGCGCCTTCGATTAGGGGGGGTGGCCGGCCGCGAATCTTTACAAAATACTTACAAACCGTGCCGCAATCGTGCGGTACAGTGTGACTACACCGAACGAAGGGGAATCGGAATGGCTTACAGCAATCTCGTACTACGCGCCGTCAATGCGACGGTAGCCGCAATCGATACGCACTACCCGGTCAAGTCGGCCGGGCGGCTGCTGACCACCACGAACCCGAAGGTCGCAAAGGGAGCGGCGGATATGGGCTACCTGCCCGCCGTCCTGCACCTCGCACCCGCCACTATGTCGGGCGCGAATGTCTGCCCGTGGGCTAGTACTGAGTGCACCGCCGGGTGCCTGAACACTAGCGGCAGGGGCGGTATCAGCCTTGACGCTAGCGGGTGGAACGCGATACAGGCTAGCCGGATCCGTCGCACGGCGGCCATGATCCTCAACCCGGACGCGTTCAGCGCCCGCCTGCGCCACGAGATCACGCTTCACGCCCGCAACGCTAGGCGGCACGGCTTGACGCCTGCCCTGCGGCTGAACGGCACGTCGGACATCGTATGGCACCGCAAGTTCCCGGAGGTGATCGCGCACGCAATCGCGGAGGGATGCGTCCTGTACGACTACACAAAGCGACCGACGCCCGACGCGGCCGAGCACGGCATCGACGTGACGTATTCGTATCCCGGCGGCGATGGCGTAGCAGCACGCCGGTATCTTGACGCGGGCTACCGGGTGGCCGTGGTATTCGCGACGCGCAAGGGTGCACCGCTGCCCGCAACGTGGACGGCACCATGGGGCGACACGTACGCCGTCGTCGACGGTGATGCGCACGATCTCCGATTCACTGACCCGGGCGGCGTGATCGTCGGGCTACGCGCGAAGGGGCGCATGCGTGGGCAGGAGGGTACGCGGCACGGATTCCTGCAGCAGCCCTAACAAAATCCGTACAAACGAGACACTAGAGAAGGGGTACGATTCAGATATGAGCACTACAGAGAAGCGGCACGACATCATCGCCGACACACTGACCATCCGCGAGATGGCATCCATCATCGACGGACTGACCCTGCTAACTAATACCCCGGCGTCGATCAACCCGGAACGCACCATGATCTGGGAACTTCGGCGACTGATCAGCGAGGCGCATACCACGGCAATGCGTAACGAATACGCCGGAGACTACGACTACCCGGACGACGCCGAATAATCCTTACAAAGGATTTACAAAACAAGCCACAATCTTGTGGCACACTGTAAGTACACCACGAGAAGGGATCTACACCATGACCGACACCATCACCACCACCGACACCGCCGACCCGGAGATCCTCCGCGCAGAGATCCACCTGCTCAAGGAAAAGAGCATGCGCAAGGACGACACCATCGGAATGCTCCGCAGCCTGATCGCTGATGTCTTCGCACCCTTCGCGAAGGACTGCGAGGCCGATTGGATCGACGACCTGCGCAACTGGGCCGGCGGCGACGACGACCGCGCCGACCTCGTCCGCACCCTCGTCGGCATCAGCCTGACGAAAACGTACAACGTGACCGTCAACGTGCCCGTCACGATCACCTTTCAGGTGGAGGCCAACGGTGAGGACGACGCCCGCGACGAGGCGCTCGGCCGAGTCGACAGCATCGACGTGAGCCACTACGACTCCATCGACACAGAGGTGGAGTACTACGACGCAGAAGTGACGCACGTCGAAGAGGACTAGCACGAAACATCCGGCATCCCGCACTGATGAGCGCCGGACGAAACACCCGCCACGACGGGGGTGTCTGCGGACAGGCTAGCCGGTACCGGCGAACCTCTCCCAAGGGAACCACGACCCGCTAACCACGGGGTCAAAATCGGGAATGGTTAGGCCCGAATAATCTGCCCTCGTTGAGCAGCGCGGTTCCCCGGTAAATACTCACAAAGTATTTACAAAACAACCCACAATCTTGTGCCACACTATGGGTACACCAACAGAAGGGAGCACGACATGAGCCACGGCATCATGGAGCACGACAAAGCGTTCTACGGAAACCGCGAGCCCGCATGGCACCGCCTCGGCACCGTCATCGACGCCGACGTGGTCACCAGCGCGGAGGCCATCAGCCTCGCCGGACTGGACTGGACGGTGGAACAGCACGACATTCACGTCCACATCCCCAACGGCGACGACATGCCCGACACCACCACGCTGATCCCGAACAAGGTCGCGAACGTCCGCATGGACACGGGCGAGGCGCTCGGCATCGTCACCCCGCACTACAAGGTGATCCAGAACGTCGACGCCTTCGACTTCTTCGACGAGATCATCGGCAAGGGCGACGCGCACTATCACACCGCCGGTAGCCTCTACAACGGGCGCAAGATCTGGGCGCTCGCCCGCCTCAACAGGGACATCCTGATCGGCGGCGACCCCGACGAGCGCATCGACCCCTACGTCACCCTCTGCAACGGGCACGACGGCAACACCGCACTCAGCGTGTACACCACGCCGATCCGGGTGGTCTGCCAGAACACGCTGCAGTGGAGCATGAAGGAGGCCAAGAACATGTGGAAGGGGCGGCACACGCCGAACGTGACCGACAAGGTGCGCGACGCGCGTGACATGCTCGGCTTCAGTAACGCCTACTTCGACGAACTGCAGACGCTCGGCGACACGCTCATCGCGCAGCCGATCAACCGCATCTCGTTCGACCGCATGCTGGAGATGCTCGTCCCGCTCCCGACCCCCAAGGACGACGAGTCCACGCGCGGCCTTACCATCGCACAGAACACGCGCGACGCCATCCACACCGCATGGGACGTGGACAACCTCGCCAACGTGAAGCACACCAAGTGGGGATTCGTGCAGGCCGTCGCCGAGTACGTCGACTGGAGCAAGACGCACCGCTCCGACGACAAGTTCATCGACAAGAACCTGCTCGGTGCCAACCAGTCCATCACGCTGAAGGATCGCAGCGTGGCGGTGGCGCTCGCCGCCTAACCGAATCCACCCCCGCCCGACTATCCATCACTCCGGGCGGGGGTGAGATCCGCACCCGACAGAAGGAACAAAAACATGACCAAGAATATCCTGTGGTACAACATGGCTGATCACTCGCATGGCGGATGCGCAGCGCACGACATGCTCATCATCGATGCGGACGACCTCACGCCGGAGGAGAACCGCGCACTGTACGAGGCATCGCAGGACGGCGACGAGAAGTTGCCCGACCTGATGCTGGAGATCTACTACCGCCAGAACCCGGAGGAGGACAAGCCATGTGGCTGATGACAAAACTAGGATTCTTCTCCGTCGTCGAACACCGCGACAACCCGAACGTGCTACTGGTACGCGCACGCTGCAAGGACGACATCATCAACGCAGCCAATGAGACAAGCGGCGTATGGTGGACGGACGAGAACGCCGACTACCCGCACCGCATGGAATGCAGCCGCGAACGCTGGGCAGCATTCGTTGCCAAGATCACCAACGACATTGATTACGATAACTTCAAGTCTTCTATCAGTGACGAGCGGCACCTCGCCGCATACCACCGTGTGTGGATCGACATGCTCTACATTGACGACCGCGTTATCGATGACACAACGTGGGGTGATATGATTTAGCCATGGACAAGAAGAAGACCACCAAGAGAACCGTTCGATACATCGACTTCGACGGCGGTCGCGACTACCGCTCTTGGCTAACGGAAAACTTCCCAAGCAAAATGGATAGCAAGTTTCCGACAAGCCCGGCCAAAGAGAATCCAGACAGCAAGGCGTAAGCCTGCTACGATAGGCGCACGCAGGTAGGGTGTGCCTGCTCAACTTGGCAGCGGCTCCCCTTCTCGCCGCTGATGAGACAAGTGGCTGTCTCTCCCCCTCTGGCCGCGTCCCCTTCCCCGCAGCCAGAGGGGTGCCAAGATTTACAAACACCAAACATCTGAGGTAAGAAACCTCAACTACCATACGACTATGCAGCAGACACCCGCTAGCATCACCCGCCCCAACTTGGGAAGCCTCGCCTACGTCTGGATCGGCAACACCGAACACGTTGTCGCAACGACAAGCGAGGCTCACGACCTGATGAACAAGAAAGGGAAAGTCACGTTCATCAAGCGCTCTGGCCATACGGAGCACTACATCATCGAAAGAAAGAGGTAAGACATGGCAATGCACATTCGCGAGCAGGACGAGTACGACCGCACCCCAGACCCGGACGACATGACATTCACAGAGGCGCAGATCGCAGAGCGCATGAGCACGTTCGCCAGCGAGATCAACACGATCAACAACGTGGCCACGGCCATGACGCGGGACATGCTCGCCCGCTTCGGATTCGCAGCAAGGGATGAGTCGATCATCGTCTCCATCCTCGTCGTCGATCCGGAGGAGACGATCAACTGGATCGACCAGCCAAGCGAGCATATCGACCTGCGCCGTATCGCAGACCACGTCCACGGCAACGCTCGCGTAACGGCCAGCACGTCGGGATCGAACAGCCTGTACATCACGCCGATTGGCGGCAGCATCGCCGACGGCTACGTCTGCATCGCAGGTATGGACAATGCCTGACGAGCAGATGACAGTCGAAGACATCCTCCGCTCGCACGGGGTGCCGCTCGTCCACACTCCGCACGGCATCAACGCCGCAACGCAGGCGCGAGACGAAGCCATCGACAGGGTGGAACGTAACGCCGACCCAGACTGGGCGGAGGCTGCATACCTCGCATGCCGACTCGTCGCAGAAGACCAGCAGTTCTTTACGACTGACAACGTGTGGCAGAAAATCTCCATCCTCTTCCCGCAGTTCAAGACACACGAACCGCGAGCGATGGGAGCAGTCATGAGGAAGGCAGCGAAGGATGGAGCCATCGTGCCGACCGACGAGTACGTCAGGTCCGACAGGCCGGAGTGCCATCGACGACCGATGATGAGATGGGAGAGTTTGATCTTTGAATCAGACGAGTAGCAGGCTCTACATCAAGGGCACGATGAACGCGCCCAAGGTAAAGAACCGTGGCGGCAAGCCGCACATCTACAAGCACTTCTCAGCAGCAGACAAGTTGTACTATAAGAAAGAAGACAAGTTCTACTGCGCATGCGACGACAGACCAGCAAGCGGCTACGTCGTCAAAGACCACCACGGAGCAGAGAAGTTTCTACCCAAAGACTTCACAGACCTAATCAGTTACGACGAGGCCAGACGCATGTGCGACAAGTACAGCGTCCACCTACCAAAGCCCGGGCACCTAAACCACGGGCACCGAGTACCACCACCGCTGTTCGTAATGAGCACGCCCCAAAAGAAGCGACCCATGTGGAACAGGGACGCAATCAACAGGCACATCGAAGAGTGCCAAAGGAGAAAGAACAATGCCGGAATACGTTGACGCCCCCGACCTGCCAGACGCTGAGCGCATCAAGGCGCTACGCGAACTGCACGACGACCTCCGCACCCCGCACCCGAGCCTCGTAGAGACGAAGCCAAAGGGTGGAACTAATCTTTCGTACGTCGGGCACGCCGCCGTCACGGAGATGCTGCTCCGCCACGACCCGCTCTGGGACTGGTACCCCCTCGGACGAGACGACAACGGATCCCCGATCCTTGACCGCAACGCAGACGGGCGACCCATCGGCATGTGGATCAGGCTTTGCATCTTTGACCACAGCCGCATCGGCTACGGCAGCGTCGAACCGAATGACCGCCGCACCGACGGCGACCTCATCAAAGAGATCATCGGCGATGGCATCCGCAACGCAGCCATGCGGTTCGGCGTAGCCTTGAACCTCTGGAGCAAGAACGATCTGGAGACAGCCGCACCAGAGCCATCCCCCAGCGATCATGTCTTGACGCAGGCCAAGGGCTGGAGCAAGGCAAAGCGGGATAAGATCAAGCAGGTTCTAAAGATCCGCGGCATCATCGACGACACCGCAACCACCTTCGAACTGTTCGCAGAGCAGGTAGGTAAGCACCCCGACGTGGCGCGCGACATCGAAGCGTGGGTCAAGGATCAGGCCAAGCCCACCGAAGACACCCCGGCCGAGTACGTTGAGAACAACGAAGCCAAAATCATCAAGGATCTAGAGGAGATCGCCACCAATGAGTAACCTCCCCAAGAAGAACGACGAAGGCGACAAGGCACTCGTCTCGTACTCCCAGATGCGGATGTATAAGCAGTGCCCCAAGGCGTACGAGTACCGCTACGTCGAAGGCATCAAGGGCATCCTGCCCGGACGCGTCAAGGTCGGCAGCGCCTTCGACAAGGCAGCCAACGAGATGCTCCGGCAGCGCATGAACGACCAGCCCATCGACGAAGAGGCTGGCATCGGCGCAGCCTTAGAGTACTGGGACGCGCCCGACACCGACTTCGACGAGACGGACATCGCTGGCGACGACGACCTCATGGGCAAGATGATGAGCGCGATTCGCGAGTACTCCGTTATCGCAGCGAAGACTGACGTGCAGTACGTTCAGCACTATCTAGAGTACAGCCTCACTCCCGACGTGCTGATGATCGGCAACATCGACCTCGTCGAACTTAGCCCAGAGGCGGGCGGCCTGATCATCGTCGACAACAAGTCGACCATGAAGAAGCGCAGCGGCAGGTACACGCACGAAACCGCGGCAATCGACGAGCAGTTGACGCTGTACGCCACAGGCATGAGCGCAACGCAGGACACGCCCGTCGTTGGACGAGGGTGGAACGTCGTCGACATTGGACGCAAGACACCGGGCAGGATCGAATCAATTCAAGTCAAGGACGACGATCAGTCCACGACTGATGACCTCGCCCTGCGCTATGCGAACGCAACGCTCGCCATGATGGAACACTCGTGCGAGACGGGATCGTTCGCCCCGCTAGCCCGTGGCACATGGGCGTGCTCGCAGCAGTACTGCGAGTTCTACAACCGGTGCGAGTACGGAAGCAAGAATCGCAACGTCATCCCCATCGGGAACATCTGATGAAAGAAGTCCTACTCTTCCTAATCGGAATCCCGTGCGTGGTAATCGTCACCACAGTGCTGTATTGTGCGGCTGCCATGCTGATCGAAGTACTGGCAGCACCCGTATACTTGTTCGACACCCTCATTGAAAGGCGCAAGCAGAAGTGAATAGCGTATACCTCATTGGCAACCTCGTCCGAGATCCGGAGCCTAACGGCGTTGCCATCAAGTTCACCATCGCCCACAACGAGAAGTGGCGCGCACAGGACGGCAGCGAGAAGGAGCACACTAACTTCATCGACTGCGTCGCATTCGGCAAGACCGGGGAGATCATCGCTTCGATCCCGAAAGGTCGCCGCGTCTGCGTCGAAGGAAAGTTGAAGTACTCCCAGTGGGAGAAGGACGGACAGAAGCGCAACAAGATCGAAGTCAGCGTCATGCGCGCCTACCCGTTCGATCCCCGCAAGGACAGCGACGCGCCTAGCGCAGCGCCGAAGCAGGAGACGTTCGATGGCGATGTCCCGTTCTAATCAGTGGGATCGTGGCTTCGTCTGCGGTGTGATCTTCACATGCGTCATCGTCGGCGCATTCATGTGGGGACAGAGCAACGCACAGGGAGCAACGACTCCGCCCAAATACTGGGTGGACACAGCCCTAAAGATTGGCGCGTGCGAGCAGCCATCAGGGCGCAAGGGTAAGTGGGCTGGTGTCGCATGGCACCAGTCTCACAACCACTCATTCAAGGGGGGATTGGGCATGACCAATCTCTTGTGGGACACGTTCAAGCGCAAGGGTCAGCCCGAAGACATGCATCAGGCAACGCCCATTGAACAGATCTCCGCATCGTGGCGGTTCTACAAGTGGGCAGAAAAGACCTATCCCGGCTACGGCTACACCGGGTGGGAGTGCAGCGAGATGATCGGCTTCTACGGGTTCAACAGCGACGGTTCGTGGAAGTGAACACAAGCCAAGTCATCGGGCTGGCAATCATTATCCTTATCGCCTATCTACTGTCAGGAAGACATGACCGCTAATCCAGACACACTGTGCGACTGCCCGTCGTGCATCACCAGCATGCTGTATCCGCCTCACGAAGACCCGGCAGATCGCAAGCCAGTCGTCGTCGGCATCGACATCAGTACTAAGTTCATCGCACTTGGGATCATTCCGGCGATGGGCGACCTGACCGACACGGGCGCACTAATGTTCAGCATCGACACGAAGAAGCCGAACGAGCGATGCGTCGAAGTCCACTACAAAACCGCAGGTCTACTAGACATCATCCACGACAGCGTTGACATCACAAGCGTCGCTATCGAATCGCCCGTCGGATTCGGCGGCAAGTTGATGCCCCTAGTAGGCGCGGTGTCGGCAGCCTGCGGCCCGCACACAGAGTGGTACTCGCCGACGACATGGCAGAGCATCCTCCGCAAGGAGTACCCGCTGCCAGAGGGAGGGCGGATGAAGGATAGGATCCATGCCGCAATCCAAGAGAACGTCCCACAGGTTGGCAGTCAGTGGGAAAAAGCGACAGAGGATCAGCGAGACGCAATCTGCATCGCTCTCGCTCATCGCATCGAAACACTACAGTCCATCGAACTGACTGACCAAGACATCCAGTGGCTTAGCGGGGAAGAGAAGAAGTGAACGACGAATACATGGATAAGATCCTGACGCTTGTAGCCGAAGAGGCAGTGCAGAAGGACAAAGACAAAGGTATGATTATCGACAACCCGTCAGCGTACCTACGCTACAAAGTAGAGCGAGCACGGGCACAAGCAAAGGAAGACCCGGCATGGCTACTAAAGCAACGCGACCGACTGCTAGGCGCAGTAACACCTCCGCTTGGATTCAATACCTGCGAACGGTGTGGGGCACCCCTCCAACCAAGCGTAACCCTTGAAGTCAACGGCAAGCCCTACTGTGATGAGGGATGCGCGAGTGGAACCAATCAGGTGCTAAGCCTCAGGGAACATATGCTTAGGCTAAAGCATGAAGGCCCGAAGACATGCACTCGCCACGACGGCACAGAGTTCACCGTCACCTACGAGCAGATGGCGAAACTACACCCGCGCCTAGCGCAAGAACTGGAGAGCGAAGATGAGTTCTGAAATCTGGGACGACATTGAAAAGCACATCGAAAGTTCGATTAGAGAAATAGTTGACTTTCACATCTGGGACATCCTACGCCCAGCAACCCTACGAGAAGTTCTGAAGCGCCGCTACATCGCTGGCTGCGAGGAACACGACGGCGAATGGCTTGACTGGAAGTGGGACACCTTCCACGAAAACATGCGCGAAGAGGCGTACGACATGGTCTTATACCTCGCCATGAACAAAGCGCGTTACGACTTTGCGCGAAAGTACACCGACCCAGATGCATCGTGGAACGAAGCCAAGGTCGCCAACCTAGCGTGGGCAACGCGCGCTAGTCTAAGCACATGGGAAAACCCAGCAACACAGACGGAAAGCGAAGAGTCCGAATGACTCCGCATAAGGACGGCAAGATCAGCACGCCGCACTGCGTCTGCGACGAAGACTGCGAATACCCGTGCTGGCAGCGAGTCGGGGTTACGCCCCCGTGTGAGGCTTGCGGCTGCGATGCATCCCACGACTGACCAGCCTCTGACGCGGAGCCTGCTCAACATCACCGTATAGTTCCCTAATGATCTGACGCTGTATCTCACGGAGCGCGTCATCGGCAGCCCACAACTGGCCGCTGATGACGCGCTCTCGCGCTTGAAGGATCTGCTTGTTGAGCCGGTAGAGGAAGCCGCTAGTCACGCGGCGACCACGAACCCTGCGGGCGAATGTACCCGGCAGCGAACGCGATGATGATGGTGATAGCCGACGCTACCTCAGCAGGGACCTCAACGCCAAACAGGCTAACGAGCCACATCAGTACAATGGTCAGCGCACCGGCAATACCAGCCGACGCAATCTTAGGATTGAGATTCACTTTAGATCCTCACTTCGTAGTTGACGCTTGCATTAAGTGTACCGCCTTCGCGCACACGGCTAGGGCGATCAAGAGAAAGGGTCGGAATAATCGTGATGACCGGGGGGCCAGTAGTCGCAGAGCCGCGCTTGCGGAAACCCCTAGTCTCCTCCCAAGTATCGTGCGTCTCATCATTGCCAGTATCGACCCAGCCCTGCTTGTACGTTCCAGTGTGAGCAATGACGCGAGGCCAATCCTGCACACCGCCACGCGCAACGCGCAACGACTGGATCACCTGAGCGACACGATCATGCGAATGACCACGCAAAATCATGTCAGCATCCGTGTAAGACAACTCCACTTCCATCTGATTCAACTTCGCACCAGACCTGCGGCCACCCTGCCAGCCATGCATAGCGTCGATCACGGTGACAGCCTGCGCCCCAGAGTTCGTGGACGAGCGATGCCACTCCACCCGGACGAATCCGCCGTACCCAAGGTACTTCGACTGGATACCAAGCAGAGCACAGATCTCGTTGCCGATCTCGCGATCAGTGTGCTTACGGATCGTGCGCTCATGGTTGCCCGAAAGCCAAGCCCATATCTTATCCCGAACCGGATCGAATAACTCTGCGACGTGCTCAACCGTCTCAGTAATAACGCCACCCTCATGGTGCATCGCTTCGATGTAGCGCTGCGCCCACATGCCAGCCGCAAAGCGCGGGTCGCGATGAGTAATGCAGTCACCACAGTCGCCCATGAAGATGATGCGAGCGAACGGATCGTCAGCGATTTTCTTGATGTCGGCGCGGAGCGTAGCCTCGTCCGTGTCAATGGCACCAAGGTGCGTATCGCCAATCGGATACAGGTTTACATGCGGGACAGTCTTAGAGAAGTCCTCGCGTACCTTGAGGAGTCGCATCAGATAACCACCCGCACATAGCAGAGAACATCGGCAATGTCGCGGGTGCGCACCTGCACCTCTCCGCCATCAGAGTCATCTCCCGCGCTGGTATTACCCTCAAGCGTAAGGATAGTCCCATTCTTATTCACGCTGATAAGGATGCCGACATGATTGGCAACGCCATCACGCTTCCAAGAGAAGAACACAATATCTCCACCAGCCTCCTCGCCGCGCGCAACAATGCTCGTACCCTTCTGCGCACGCGCGTCATCCACAGCGAACGGACAGTACGCCCACCGCTCGCCACGCTTGAACGCCCTGCTACCAGCCTTCGCGAAACAGTAGGTAACAAACATCATGCACCACGGCCCGATGATCCCGTACCACTCGGAGAACATCACGCGGTTTGAATTCGGCGGATCCTCCTTGACGCCGACAAAGCCGCGACCAATCTTCAGCGCCTTCTCGCCAAGCGTCTTACCATTCGACCGGCTCTTAGCGCGCTGCCGCATCACGAGGTTAGGCTTACGCAAACCAAGCAGGTAATCGTTTAGCGCGTCGCCATAGATTGGCTTCACATCCTTGTTCGCATAACCAAGGATCCACTTAGCCTGCGAACAAGCGCGAGCGGTCTGCTCTCCAAACACGCCGTCCTCTGCTCCAGCGAAACAACCAAAGTTATTCAGCCTACGCTGCGCTGTCCTGACATCCTCGCCGCGCATGACGGGCGAAGTCAAAGTAAGAGTACGCATCTCTTCTCCAGTTGGGGTGTACTAGATAGCCGTAGTAACAAACCAGATCATAGCAGCAAGGATTCCACCGCTAATAACACTGGCCGCGATCATACCGTGAATACGACGCCCCTCAGAGAATCCCTTCCACTTAGCATTCTCAATCTCCAAAGAAGTTACACGACCATTGGTCTTCTTTACCTCTTCGTGGATCTCACAAAGCCTCTTGTCCATCTCCTCAAGGCGATGCAAGATGACGCTAACGTTTTCGTCGCTCACCGTAGCCCCAACAAGTCAAGGGGATTGCCGTTCTTCACGCCAAGATGGAGATGGCCAACGCCGTTAGCGCTACCGCTGTAACCAATGACCTGACCCTTCTTCACTTTGGTACCGGCCTTGATACCACCAGCGAGGCGAGACAAGTGCGTATAGAACCACTCGTTATCCCCAGTGTTGAAGTGAACCTGAATGCCAGCCTTCTGACTACTAGGATCCATGCTGCTAGCAAACGTCCTAGAGATTGTCCCATCCTGCGTAGCGAGAATAGGAGTACCATTCTTGGAAGCAATATCAATTGCGTTATCCGATTCCCAGTTGCCAAGACTATGCGTCCCCGCGCCCGGAGTGCCAATAATGCTCCCCCTTGTTGCGACCGGATAGCCGCCAATGTTAAACACACGGCCGTCCTGAGCGCCACCATACTTCATCTCGGAAGGCGCAGACCCGGCCTTTGCATCAAAGCGAGGATCACTAGGAACAGCAATGGCATCCTCGCGCGACACACCACTAAGCGGCATACCAATATTTAGTTTGCTTCGCTTAGCAAGCGTAGGAGCAATGTCATTAAAGTAGGTCGCCATGCTAGTAGTCTAACCCAAGGCTCTCGCGATAGCGCTTCCGCGCCTCCTCCTCAAGGCGAGCCTGCTCGTCACGAATGCGCCGCTCGGCAACCGGCCCCCTGACAGGCGTGCGGACAACGCTCAAACCAAAACTGCGCATGAACATATCAAGCACAGACTGCGGCAACCCAAGGCCAGCAGCGCCACGCGGAGTGACGGCGTACTGCTCACCCTCACCACGCTGCTGCGCCTCAGGCAACGGCTGACCAGCGGCAAGACGATACGCATCAAAGATGAGACTAGATCGCGGAGCGAGTGTGCTCTGGGCAAGACCAAGGGGAGCAAACAACTTCTCCGCCTCAGATACGGCAGCCTCAGCATAACCCGGAGCGAACACGTCGCCCGGCTTCAGGCGCTCTCCGCCAGCGCCAATGACTGGAGCACCCGGGATGCCAATACCAGCGAGGCGAGCAGGAACAGTAATCGTCGGGGCAATGTTCGATAGCGCAAACTGGACACCCGGAGCGCCCTCGTCGTACTCAAGAGCGCCACCAAAGTTGAACGGGAAGATGTTGGTAGCAAGCCCCTTGGAATAAATGTTGCTACCGAACGCCTCTTCGCCAACCTTAATTGCATCCTCGTAGAACGAATCGTAGAAGCCATTACGAGCAGACTCCTCAGCGCCAAGGCGAGCCATCGCATTCAGGGCAAGCGACCGACCCGGATACTTGAACGGAAGCGTATAGAAGTACAACTTGAAGATGTGCTTGTACCACATCCAGAACGGGACAGCAGTAGTAACAAGACGCTGACGACTCGTCAACCCGCGAGCGCCACCAAGAAAATCATCAGCCTTCTGCAAAGCGTTATCGCGAATCTTGATTAACTCTGGTGTAAGCGCCTTGCCATTCGCAAACTCTCCACGAGAGACAGCCTCAAGAAGGGTCTGGAAGGAATCGTTAAGATCCATTACTTCCTTGAGTTCAGCATCAATCTTGGCGCGAGTCTTCGGGTCCTTCAGGCCGCGCTTCATGGCCTGCATGAATACTGACAAGCGAGCAAGGTCCTCGCCCATTACGTTGTAGTAATAGATGTAGTTCATGTAACGCTGGGCACCACGGAACTTGGCGCCACGCTCAGGAGCAATAACGAGATCTCCACCCTCGTCAAACGAACCAGCCAAACCATTGTTCAACAGTTCTGGCGGAGCCTGACCACGACGCAGCATACGCATTGCCTCCGGGTATCCGCCAAGTCCACCACCGAGTGCAGACAACAAACCAGAGCCAGCGATATTCGCAATCGGAGTACGAGGGAGGGTCGTAAGAGTAAAGCGAACCCACTGGCGAGTGATCCTTCGCAATAGACCGGGACTCTCGGCGGCGGCAGCCATCTCCTTCTTCAACGAATCAAGGCGCTTTTTGCTAAGAATGACAACGCGGCTTCCCGGCTTGATCGAATCAAGATTGTCAAACGCATTGTCGTTCAGGGCCTTTTCAAAGATCACGGCAATCTGCGCGTCATCAACTCCAGCATCACTACGCCCCTTTGTGCCAACCTCCTCAGCCCTCTTGAAGTCAAGTTTGGCAAAAGAGTCAGCATCAAGAAAACCAGTCTGCTCGTTAACCGGCAGAACAACATAATCAGAACCAAGTTCTCCATTGCCGTTGATAATTCCAGCCTCAAGAAGATCAGCCTTCTGCTTCTTAAACGCGGCCTTATCACCAGAAAACTTGATCGTAGTACCGGTACGCATCAAGTAATCAGTAAACCGAGTAACAGATTCAAACGCAACAAACGGAATACGGAGATTGCGCGCAAGAGCACCAGAGAACCGCTCAAGATCCTCAACCGAACCAAGCAAAGCAAACTGCCCCGTATAAATATTGAGCATGTCGCGAGGACGACCACGACCAGCAAGCGCCTCCTTAGGAAGCACAGTCTTCTTAGCGCCCTTAGGACTACCAAGCGTCGGGATATGCACACGAGCGCCAGTTGGGATAGCGCCGGACTCAATCACGTCACGCATAAGCGACTCAGCGATCATGTCAATATCCTTCAACGCGTCGTCAATAGCCGTGTATTCACGCTTAGCATTCTCAAGATCAGCAACAACGCTCTCGTAATTAGACTGATCCTCAATTGCCTTCTTCGCCTGAACAGCCAACTGCTTCTTTTCCAACTTCTTCGGAAGCGCTTCCTCAATCATTCCCTTCTGCTTAGTTCCACCAAACTCTGGAATATCTTCGATAGAGAACTTGCTACCCGGAGTAATCGCATAAACACGAGCGAGTTTGGCGCCACTTCCATAATTCGCAACATCCGTAATGTAAAACTCTGTCCCGCGAGGAAGGATTACTTCGTTTTCGCCACCAGCAAAAGACGTAGCGCTAAGCGTCCCAGTACCCTCATGCGCAGCGCCATGCCCATATACAGCCTTACTCCCCTCAGGCAAATAAATCTCAAGAACAATCCCCTTCTGACCCTGTGATCCACCGAAACCCTCAGCAGTCATTGGCTTGAACGACGTAGAAAGAAATCCCTTATCAGCAATAATCTCCCCAGCCTGAATATCATCGTATGTACCCGGATCTCCAATACCACGGAAAAGAATCATAGGCTTTTCAGTTACAGGTGCTAGATCAAAGAGGCTGTCCATATTGTCAATAGACTTCTGAACACTGCTGTTAATTGGACTGCTTCCCCTAAGAGCAGTGTTGATATCCCAGTAGCCACTTCCCATATACCAGTTCAGAGAACTTTTCATTGACGAAACTTGAGCAGGCGTAAGCGTAGGCAAGTCGGCATCGCCAACGTCACCAACAGTTTCATCAGACTTAGCAAAAGACTTTTTCCACAGCGCCAAGTCGTTATCAGAAATCCTGATTTGCTCGTCAAGAACGGCGAGCCTCCTCTCAAGAAGATTGTAGAGGTCGCTTTTATACGATTGGCTTACGTCAAGATCATTTGTAAGATCGTCGACAAAACGAGATAGGCCACCAGAATCGTCAATAAGTTTATGGATAGCAAGAAGTTGGAGACCAAGACCCTCAATGTCCGCGACATTCTCGTACCCAGCATTGTTAATCACTGCCTTATAGTTCGGATTCTGAGTAACAAAATCCTCAATACTAAAGTTATCCAGTTGGGCACTAGTCTTTAGTTCTCCCTGAGCACGGTGGAACAGCGCACCGCCTTGATCAAGGCGCACGGGAATATTTGTCTCGACGGTAATGCCAATGTTTTCCCCGCCTACTCCAACCGCATCCCAATTCGCTAGCCACAAATCAGCAACAATACGGTCAACAATTTTTTCCGACAACTGCTGAATTTCGTCTACATCAAAAGACGACTTCTCAAATTTGAAGACGTCGATAATGTCGTTAGCAACAAACTGAGTATCGTCACTGTACTTTGAAGTGATCTTGCTTACCGGAGCGCCAGCACTAAGACGACGATAGATCTCGTTAGCGATGACCTCGCCAACAGCCTGATTCCGATCAGCATATTGCTTTACATAGCGCTTGACACCGTCAATACCAGTCCAGAAACCAGAAACCCCAGAAGTATTACTACCCGTTGCATCTCCCGTTTTTATACCGAGAACAATTCCGGGACTCGTGACTGGGCTATCTTTCCAAGTCGGAGCGTCGACAGACCCAGCGCCACCATTTGCTTTCCCATACAACTTCTTCCAAAAATCAGCAGCCTTAGACGCAAACCGCCAAGCCTCTTGATGAGTAAGTTGCACAACCTCGGGGTTTTCCGCATTCAGTGCGCCAAGTTTTTCCTCAAGCAAACTAATCTCAGCGTCAAGTTCATCAATGTTGTCAACGAATTCCGAAAGGTTCTCTTTGGATTTTTCAATAGCGACCTTTTTATTTTCAAGATCAACAAGACGCTTAGATACTTCTAGTTTTTGTTCAGAGAGAATCTTCTCAATCTCCGCCCGGAACTCGTCGCCAACCAGCGGCATCAGACGCGCGATTGTCTCGTCCTGAAGACGAGCAATACCAGCAACATCACGACGCCCAATACTCGTCGGCTTCCCGATACCGAACCGCTCAGACAAACGTGACTGTACACCCGGAGAAATATCAGCAATACGTGGGTCGATATTTACTCCGAGCCGATCAAGGCTCCGCATGTTCTGCAACTCCTGCAACTGCAGAACATCAGTAAGCGAACCCTCTGGGGCGTTACGCCCGCCAATCCGCTTACCAATCGTTTCGCCAAACTGTTCACGATACGGAGCGTCAAGGCGCTCCTTAGCGCGTGCAACAACATCTTCTGGGAGTTCGTCAATCTTGCGAAGAAGCAGAATGCTCTGCTCAATGTTCGCCTTCTCAATCTTACTTAGTTTAATAACGGTACCCTTGGGCATACCCTTAGGCTTCTTGGTGACAACGTTTGCCCAACCCTCCCCCGGAGAAGCATCGCTAAACCTAAACGCATCATCGCCATCCTTGCCGCCGCGCCTAACCCACAACTGCCCAGCAAGTACGCCCTCCAACTCGTCAGCACGCTTACCCGGAGTCAGATCAACAACGCGACCACCAAGACCCTCAGGCATCTTGAAAGATTCAGAACCGCTGAGATCCCACATGACGCGCAACGCCACGTTTGGATCCTCATCAAAGATCTCCTTGAACGCCTTGACGACAGGAGCGGCACGCTCAGTTCCCAACTCTTCGACAACAGCAGACGCGATAGCGCGGAACTTGCTAGCGTCAGCGACTTCTCCGCGCTTGTAGATAGCACGCGAAACGGGATTGTTCCCCTCGTATAGCCGCTTGCGCAAAAGCGAAGCAGACTTAGAGAAGAACGAGGAGGACGGCCTGAACGTGCGGTCAGCACCAACCGTTGCGCCAGCGATATCCCCGACAGCAGCCATGGCTGGATCGCGAACCTGAACCTCCTCAACATCAGCAATACGGCGCAACCCGCGACCAGTCGTAGCAGCAGCCCGAAGAGGAGCACCGGCAATAGGACGAGCGGCAGCAGCCTCAGCGCCACGAGCAATAACACGGCCAGCAGGAACGGCACCCGGGACGCGGCTAGCAACAGCGCCAGCCTTAGTAAGGGCGCCGCCAGACTTCAACCCAAACGTCGCGGCCTTGCCATAAATCGTTGCCGTGGAGGCAACATCAAGACCAGTGAGAATCGGCTCAGCCTGCAAAGCACGAACAAGATCCTGATAATTACCAGCCTTGCCGCCAGTCATCACATACAAGTTCGCCTTACTAAGCGCCACCATGTTCGACACGCCCTGACGAACAAGGAACTCCGCCATGTTGCCAAGACCGCGAAAATCACCCTTGTCATTCGCGTCCTGAATCTGTCGCGACAACGCGCCAATCGCCGCAGGCATAGCGCCAATCTTCTTCAGATCATTCTTAGCAGCCTCAAACAACGAAGCAATCGTGCTCGTATGCGTACCATACGCAGCATTCGCCAACTCGTAATCCGACATTCGCTCCAACTGCTCGCGAGTAAACGGAGACTTGTAACCCTCCCAAGCCGGATCGTCAAACTCGCCAAGCGCCATCTGCACCCACACATCACGGCGCTCCTGAGGAGCAGCAGTCTCGCGCTCCATCCCGCGCTGCGTAATATCGTTAGCCTGATAAACAAAGTTACGATCAAACTCATCAGCCTTATCGATACGCTTATTGATCGGCTGATCCGTCACACGCGACAACACTTCAACGGCCGCATCCTTTGACGGCTGCACAGCGTTACGATCAGTCCACGTCTTCACAGAATCGTAAACAGGGACCTCTGTCTGCAAGAAATCATCTACCTTGCCAACAGCCTCAACTCCGCCCTTGCCTAACTTCGAAGCACCATCAATCACACCAGCAACATACGGCTTAGCACGATCAAAGCCCTGCGTCTTCGCGATACCAGCACCACCCTTGACAAGGTTCGCTGCATAATCAAACGGCTCATCAATCTTGTCACTAACACCCGTAGCGTCAGCAACAGTACGAGCAATGTTTAGGCCCGGAGCAACAACGCTAACGCCATACGTTTCCTTCGCATTCTCAAACATTTGACCAAAAGCACGACCAACCGTCGGGAGAACATTGTCCCGATAAAAGTCGTCAAGACCAATGTCGTCAGCAAGCCCCTCAAGAAAACCCGTGTTAGAATCCTCCTTCTTCGTTTCGCGAACAACGCTCTTCAGGCTAGGCAACGGCGGAGCAGCAAGCCGAGGCTCCGACGCAGCAACGCGCTGACGCTCAACCTTGTCGCGCAACGCACCCTCGCGCTCCATGGCACGCTCACGAACGCGCCCCATGATCTTACCCTTGTCGCCCTTAGTGAAGAATCCAACGCCACCACCACCAGTAGCGATCCTCCCCTGCGGCGTATCAATGTACTTAGGCGTGCGCTTCTTAATAACAATGCGCTTCTCAACATCCGTAAGCGGCAACTTGTACGGCCCGTAAGCCGGGAGTGGCTGCTTCTTAATAGGAGCAGGGCGGCCCGGCCCCGACGTAATGACGATTGGCCCCCTCTTAGGGTTACGCGGAAGCGGGGGCAATCTACAGCCCCTGATATGCCTCTCGCACCGCAGCAGCATTCATCATGCCGAACGGAGTGCGCATAATAGCCTGATAGATCTCAGCATCGCTAAACGAACCAAGCGTACCCGCCGATTCAAACATCATCTTGGCGATCTCAGAAGGAGAACGCTTAGTAGAACCGCGCTCAACATTTCGGACAGGGATGCCTGAGACCTTAGCCCCAGTCTTCTGCTCAACATACTTCTTCCAAAACGCATCACGCTGAGCGCCCGTCTTCTTCGACGGGTCAAACGCGACACCCTTGACATCAATCTTCTTCTGCTTACCATCAATGGAATCCGTATAAGTGACCGTACCCTCCCAACCACCGGTGCCCTTCTTAGATGCGGAGTCCTTAGCAATAGAAGTAAACGTCGGGATAAGATCATCAATCTTACCCGTGTCGGCCTTAGCCAACTGCGTTTCATACTTAGCAAGATCAAGTTCGTACTTACGATCAGACTCGTACACACCACGCTCATAATCCTTCAACTTGAGATCATAAGCCTTAGCCGTAGCAGCAGATTCGATTTGTGCCGCCTGCTTCTCGCGCTCGCCCGCTTCGACATCAGCACGAGCCTGCGTCAAATACTTGCGAAAATCCTGTGCCCGCTCCTTACGCGCCTGCGACGCGCGAGCAGCAACATCAGACTGAATCTCCGTACCGCGGCCAGCGGCAAGACGCGGCGCAAGATCAGCAGCCTGCGTCGTACCAGTAATCGAAGCAGCAAGAGTACCAGCACCAACATTCTCACCAGCAGCACCCTGAATAGCAGCAAGGCGACTAGCCTGAGCATTCGCCTGCTGAGCAAGCATCTGCTGAAACGACTGAGTAATCCCCTGAGCAGCAAGTTCCTCACGCCGCCTCCGATTCTCAATATCAGTAACGCTCTCAACAGCACCACGCGCAGTCTGCTGAGCCTTACGCTCACGCTCGCGTTTAGTCATAAACGGCGTATCGTACGGGCCGGGAGTATTCTTCTTAACTGGCTTTGCCATTACTTCTTCTTCTTCTGAATGTTCGTGATCATCTGCTTGATCGTCTTCTTCTGAAGATCAGTCAAATTGTACTTGGAGTTGTTCAAGAGCGCAGTCAACTTCTGAATCTTCTGCTTAGGAGTACCAGCCGCGCGAGCAGCGTTAGCCTCTTTCATAAAGGTACCCGCAGGGCCACCGGTAAGGGCAGTTCTTCCAGCGGGAGAAGGAGCAGTGGGAGTAGCAGAAGTCGAACCACCAGTCGAAGCGGGGGTTTCGGTCTCCGGTGCCCAACGACCAATGTCACCGCCAGCAGCGCTCTCTAGGGCATCCTGATACGTCTTCGTCCTACTGCTCGTAATATCACTCTCAAGCCCATACAACTTGCCGAGCAGACCAGTGATCTCCGCGCCCTGCTGCTGCTTCTGAACCTCGCCAGCAGCAGTACGCAAGCCACCACCAGTAATACCACCAGCAGAACGCTCCTCAGCAGCACGAGCAGATCCACGGCGAGACTCAAGGATCGCATTACCTAGCGCAGTGCCAGCAATGTCAGTAGCGGCCCGGCCACCATACACATCAGTGTTGAGAATATCCGTATTGATTACACGGCCAAGAGCATCTCGTACCTCAAAAGCATTACGGTCAACCGCAGCACCCGGGGCAAGAGAGCCAAAGATATCGTTATACGTTGCCGCTCCTCCGCCAGCCTTCGTATACCCAAATCCCAAGCCACCAAGACCCATTGTGCCGCTAGTCCATTGTCCCTGCAAAGCGGGATCTCGCATAGCAACTTCAGACTGGGCGGCGCTAGTAATGTCTGCCTGAATCTGCTCAGGAGTCTTGGACGTTACGGGCGGCTCAACAGCAGCGCCAACATCAGCACCACCGGTATCGACACCAGTATCAGCATCAGAAGCGGGCGCACCGAGAACAACGCTACCATTCTTACCCGTCTGCGTCCTGCCACCAGTAGCCCCAGCCGGAGCGCTCACATTCGCAGCAACAGTCTTACGTTCGGCAACCCAACTCCCATTCTTAAACACCCACGAACGGCCCGGCCCCGGGTTACCCTTAGGCTTCGGCGGCTTAGCGGCAGGAGCACTACCCTGACGACTAGTCGGCTGGCCACCAGCATTCCTTACAGGAGTAGAACTCGTTGGCTTAGCGGCAGGAGCAGTCGGCGGCTTAGGCGCTGAAGCGGCAGGCGGCCTAGGACCCGGAGGCTTAGGAGCCGGAGGAGGAGCGGGCGGCCTATTGCCAGACTTAGCGGGGGCAGGACGAGTCGCCACTACTGCGTGGCCGAACCCATATCGCCCGGCAACTTCCCAGACTTCTTATAGTTCTTGAACATCTGATAAGCACGGTTGCGAGCGTTCTTCTTACCATCGCTCATGGTCATCTTCATAAAGTAGTTCAGCGTTCCCGGAACAGCAGGAGCAGCCTTCTTCGGCTTATCGCCAGACGAAGCAGAGGACGACGACGCGGACGACGACGAAGCAGGAGCATCATTAGCAGGCTTAGACGGCTTACCACCGTCACGCTTAGGAGCAGCCGCACTATCAGAACCAATCGGAGCCCCACGACTATCGCCCTGATCCTTAGGAGAAGCGCTCGTAGGGGCCTTGCGCGTCGGAGCGTTACGACTAGCCCCAGCGTTCACACCAGCAGCAGCCGAAGCGCGATTACTCTCCGTAGTAGAAACAGGAGTCGAAACCTTACCCCTATCAGTACTAGCCTTAGGAACCTGCACATACCGACGATCACTACCCTTACCAACCCACTGATCAGTCGGATTGCCAGAACCAGTCGGCCCATACCCAGTCTTCGGAGCGCCACGCTGCGCCTTCTCAGCAGCAGGATTCATCCCCGGCTGAGCAGCCTTCTCAGCATCAGACAACGCGCGCCCCGGGCCGGAACCACCAGCACCACCAAGGAATGCGCTTCCCTTGTACTTGCTGCGACCGACACGATCAGCAGACGGGTTCATGCTCGCCATAATTCTCCTACATTCTCGGCTTAAAAGCAGCCATCTTCTTAATCATATCAGCAGACTTCATCGGCCCGCCAGCGCCCTTCTTCACCGGCATAATGCTCATCTCGCCACCATTAGGCATCGGCTTCTTCGCAAGTACCGGACCACCCTCCGTACTACTAACCGGCATAGCCTGAGGAGGCATCGGCATAGCGGCCTTCCCACGATTCGTACTGCGCGGCATCAACTGACGCTGCTGGCCCGGCTTCGTGGCGAGGCGAGGCATTGCAGTCTGAAAGTTTGTGCGCTGAGCGTTGTACAAATCCATAGTTAAAGATTATCAGACACTGTCTCTATACCCGTAAACGCGCAACCACCCAGACACGTTATTCGATCCGCCAGCGCCCGGGCCTCCAATTGTAAATCCATCAAACGAAGAATTTGCATTATGAACCCACTGGAACGTTCCCGCCTCAATGCTTGTTGAGGATCCAATGAACGTACCCAAGAAAAGTCCGTACGTCGGCATTGCTGCAAACGGAGTCATAACATCTCCACTAAAAGCATTCTGCGTACTACTCATAGAGCAAAACCCAGCGTATGTCAGATTGTTATACGCATCCCTAGACGGGCCAGAAGTTGGATAACTGTACTGTTGAATCTTTGTATAAACAGCAGATGTGTTGTCTGTACCGGCAGAACGCATTCTGATCACAGCGTTTTGGGGGACATTGGCTGGATTAGAAATACTCCCAACAATTTTGTAATTAGTAAACTGATTACTGAAAACACCGTTTACACTAAAACTTGCAACGTTGGAAAACGTAATTGAACCAGATGAGTTAGTGGCGTTTACGACACTTGTTGGCTGAATAAGGACAAGGCCCGGGGGAGCATCAGTGTCCATCATCGTTACCCACAGTGAGCCATCATAAATCTTCAATTCATTCGTATCTTTTTGATACGCAATCATCCCTTCAGTTGGGGACGACGGAAGATCACTGATCGTGTCGCACACAGTGGCGCCAAGACCCGGGAATGCTTTAGCCATTAGGGATCTCCGGGATAACATCGGGTTCAGTAATGACTCCGCGGTCAATAACGCTGTTGTCGTCGCCAAGGAAAATCTCCGACATTCCGGTCACGACAAGACGAGTGTTGTGCTCGTCATAACTGATGTTGAAAAACAACTTCATTTCAACGTTGTCAATCATCTCGCCAGTCATCGGATTCTTTACGGAAATAAGAACAGTGTTCACTTTATACCTCAATACTTGATGATGTAGTTCAACGTAACGTACGAACCGCCGGAAGCGGTCGTCCCCGGAGACGAGTAATTGGTTCCCGGCGCAGACGCGTCGCTGCTTCCCTGCACAATGAGACCACCGCCAAGAGTGCCAGCGTTAGCGCCAATTGTCTGGACACCACCGTACACAGTTGTGCCCCAGTTGCCAGCGCCGCCGACCTGAGCGTAATAGATGTTACCGCCAGCGACCCAGCGAGCGTTATACCCACCCGGCCCATGGGCATGCGAATCAACTGTGTGGTTATGCGAATTTACTGTATGGGAATGGCTAGGACTACGAGACGCGTTGGCGAGACCATCGTTGTTATTCAACGCACTGACAGCAGCGTTCGCGCCCTTACCAACAGGTGCGCGTCCGCGCATATCAGGCAAATAGAATGCTGACTGCGTTCCAGCAACGTTGTAAGTATTGCCAATCATTGCCCACAAAGCAGCAAAAGGCTGACCAGCAGAACCATTTAGCGTACCCGTTCCAGCGCCCGTACCTGCGGCACCATCACAGAAAAGCCACCCGCTCGGGGCAGTCGCCCCAGCAAACGGTTGGACTGTGCCAACTGGCACCACTCCTTCCCATGCAGCGCCAGTCCACCAACGGTAACTAAACGTGTCCGTTTCATAGATAACCTGACCGACAATAGGGCTTCCCGGGCGAGTTGTACTGGTTACTACTTGATGCCCACTACCAAAAATAGTCATACATCACCGGAAATCTTTGGCGTGTGCGTAAGAGTTTCTGGAAGCGCAGCCGCCATCACAATTTCAGCAGCAGTAGCAGGAATCTCCGTAATGCTTGGGTCGGCAACCATGCGAGCGACCTCGCGCTGCACGATCTCCTCCGTAGCGACCCGAGCACGTTCGCTGATCGCGTTCTGCGCCCACTCTTGCGGGTCTGCCATCACATGCGCGAGGGCTGCGGCTTCTACGTCGGTGATAGTAATGGTGAACTTAGGCAATATTACTCCCTATGAAAGTAGGCATCCGCTGAAATACGAATAAACGCCATAGTGTCCAGACCCGTATTGCAGAATCATTTGCGCGTAGTCATTTACGGACATTGACAAGATGATTGACGAACCTTCCATAACCCATGCTTGGTTATGGTTATGTGCCATATAGGACGCGAAAGTTCCATTCAAGTAGATTCCAACTAGCACGAACCCCGGATCATTTGTGCTAAATGCCGGGTTCATCAGCATGTTGAAACAGAACAGGTACTTCCCGGCTACTGGAGCGGTGAATACTCCTGTTGATGTGTTGTAGTGGCTTCCGACGTTATGCCCACCAAGCGTACTCACGTCACCAAATACAAGATTTGTGGGGTTTGCCGGATTGTTAATCTGTCCGCCACCAGCGGCATATGCCTTGAAACTTGGCTGGTAAGGCTTCGTGACGCGTCCGCTCGCGTCAACTCCCATGCGCTCAGTGCTAGACGTTCGGAAACTCAGCGTGGTGTTGCTGTTATGCACCGGCGTATTACTCAACTGCGTCACCGTCGGCGACGGATACGAACCAGTTAAGTCACCTCCAGCAGTAGCACCTACGCGCAATTTATCCGCATCAATCCCCGCAAGGTGCGCAGTAAGATCCGTAACAGCACCAGCGCCGGGAGCCGCAGCATTGCGAGTATACGCGGTCGGAACATAATCAATCTGTACCCGATCCCCGTCAATGACATCCGTTCCAGCACGAATATGCGACGAAGCATGGGCAACGGTAGACGGCTCAACACTGCCACTAAGCGTAACCTTAATGATGTAGACAGGGCTGCCGGTGCCGCTAGACGCAAGGTTCGGGAGGTTGAACGTTGTGCTGCCATCTCCAGCGCCGTACGTTGTTCCGATGATGGCGAACAAGCCTGCGTACGTTGTGCGGCTGATAGCAGTCCCGTCAGCGCGTAGCCAGCCCGTCGGGTACACACTACCCGCATACAACTGGAGCGAGCCTAGAGGCACCGCAATGAGCGTCTCACTAACCACTGTCGTACTAGCAGCCGCAGCCGTCGCCTTAATGATGAAGTTCGTGTACGTTCCAACAAAGTTCGGAAGCGCGAACGTCGTGCCCGGAACCGCACCCGGCCCGTACGTCGTCCCAATAGCAGCAAAGAGATCAGGGTATGATGCTCGCAACTGGCTAGAACCATCCGCATCTAGATACCCGGTTGGGATAGTCGGGCCGGAATAAGCAACCACAGATCCGATAGGGAGCGGATCGGATGTTCCAGACGTCACGCCAGCCGCTTCCATCGCGTCCCATAGGGCTTTGCCATTGTTGTATAGGACAGCATTCGGGATAGTCCCCGCTTGAGAAAGAGCAATGCGCATACCCTCAGTATCTTCAAACGGAGGAAGCGTCACTGAACGATTCGGCCCTTCCTAAGTTCCACAGCATTAATGCCTACGTCGTAGAGTTGGAAGCGCCCAAACCCAGTAGCAGAATCAGCAACAACAAAGTTAGTCTTGAAGGCAAACCCGATACCAGCGTCAATGGCGCGAGGGTAAATGCTGTACCTAGTTGTCTCCGTAGACGGCACAGAAGGAGTCGCTGAGGGCGTCGCGTCAGCAGTGTACTTTGGCGCAAGGGCAAAGTTGAAAACCGGCTCAAGGCCCTCCGCCGACCACACAAAAACCGGATCAGTAGCGTCGTTCTTGGCATCAGCATCGTAGGTAAACATCAAAGTTTTGAACGATTTCAAAACAGACGTGTCGCCAAACGAATATGCTTTTGTTTCAATGGTAGCGTTGTATGCCGTTGAGGTTCCAGCATCCAACAATTGGTTAAATCCGGATGCGGTAGTCACAATCTGATCGTCTGTTTCAAGAATCGAATCAAGAAGAACAACAGCATCAGATCGATAACTAAGAGTAGGCCCACCATACCTTGGGGCGTACACTTCGCTAGAGCCAGACCAATCGCGGATTCCAATTCCGTACGACTGGTACGTTGAGCGCGTATACGAAAAAGTTGACGTTGATGTGTTCATAGTCAAATTGCCCGTATTGCGCCAGATGTTCAGGTTACTTCCTGAAGAATCCCATCCAATTGATGCTCCACCGATACCAGACTTCCCGGTAGAAAATCCGTTTCTAGAAAGCACATAAGAATTAGACAAAGAATCGTACTTATACAGCATTGCGTCGGAGTTATTTGCCGTGAACCCGCTAGCGAGATAACGATTTAGCGCCACATACCCATTGACATTAATACCGATTGAGTCGTAACGATAAACCGAAAGAGTCGCAAGCGAAACAAGCCCCGCGGCACTCCAAGAATTGACACCAGTTTTTCTCCAGACAGCGAATTTAGTGGTTGTCCCGTAAACGCCAATACCCGCAACCCACGTTGCGTCATACGCAATTGAAAGGTTGTTACCGCCGAGATTAAAACTTGTCAAATTGGGCGCAGCGTATCCGAAGGATGTGCTTAGAGACCACACGCCGCCAGTTTTTGTGTACAAGTAAATTGTCGCGCCACTAGATACTGCGATGGTAGACCCGTCACCAGAAATCGTTGCAGTCGCCGACGCAAGAACGAATGAAGTGGCAAGCGACCATGTCGTTCCAGACCGCTCATAGATCGCAAATCCGTCAGTAAGTTTTGCCACAACGATGTCGCCTGCTGCGCTCATATCAACATTCATGCTTGTTGAGAACGTCTTTGTTGCCGGGGCGGAAAGCGATTGCTCCAGCGTTGCCACGCT
>Ga0222712_10001402_pt1 | contig 29806 bp, 21 predicted proteins | sample C33_657DmetaG_FD_165043 | JGI IMG/M metagenome (GOLD analysis project Ga0222712, IMG submission 165043) | Estuarine water microbial communities from San Francisco Bay, California, United States - C33_657D | ecosystem: Environmental > Aquatic > Marine > Unclassified | place: USA: California... | reverse complement strand
ACCTGGTCGCGGGTGAAATCAGGTTGTACGGTGGCCCCGCCGCCCGTCCCTACGTCGATCAGCAGCGGCTTGTGGCCGTGACGGGCGATGAGCGCGGCCACGAAGGCATGTTCTTCGCCCTTGGAATCAAGCGTGCCGAGGACCGCGATCGTGGCCATGGCTCAGAAGAACTTACGCTTCACCGGGATCTGCTTGAAGCGCTGGGTAAGCTCGGTGAGGGACTGCTCGACCGCCATGCGTTCGAGGCTGGAGGCGCCGACGAAACCATCGGTGTCGGTGTGCTCGTTGATGAAGGCGGCGTCTTCCGGCGTGTTGATCGGTCCGCCGTGGCTGAGGAAGATGAGGTCCTTGCGGACGGACTTCGCGGCGTCGATGATGCCTTGGGTGATCTTGGCGGCCTCGGGCAGGCTCATCGTGGCGTTGGTCACGCCGATGGAGCCGCCGACGGTGGTGCCCACGTGGGCGATGATGACGTCGGCGCCGGCCTCGGCCATCGCCTTGGCTTCTTCGGGTGAACCGACGTAGACGATGGTGAACATCTCCATCTTGCGGGCGAGGGCGACGGTCTCGAACTCCTTCTTCACGCTCATGCCGGTCTCCTCGAGGATCTGGCGGAACTTGCCGTCGATGATCGTGTGGGTCGGGAAGTTGTTGATGCCGGAGAAGCCCATGTCCTTCACCTTGCCGAGCCAATGCCACATGCGACGACGGGGGTCGGTGGCGTGGACGCCGCAGATGACGGGGATTTCTTCGACGACCGGCAGCACTTCGTATTCGCCGATCTCCATCGCGACGGCGTTGGCGTCGCCGTAGGCCATCATGCCGGCCGTGGAGCCGTGGCCGGCCATGCGGAAGCGGCCGGAGTTGTAGACGATGACCAGGTCGGCGCCGCCGCGTTCGATGAACTTGGCGCTGATGCCCGTGCCGGCGCCGGCGGCGATGATCGGCTTGCCCTTGGACATCGTGTCGCGGAGGCGGGCGATGACTTCGGTGCGGGTGTAAGGGTTTCCTTTTCCGGTCCAGGGGTTGGGCATGGTGATGAGAGGGGGTGGGTGGTCGGGGGTTGCTCCTTGCGGGGATAGGTCTTATGCAAAGGACGTGGCCCGCAAGAGCGATTTAAAACATTACAGCGAGACGCAACTCCGTCATTCCGAGACGGACATCGAGAATCCGCGTTCCCGCCGGCGGATCGTCGTTGCGGTCGATTATCAGGATGAGCGCCCGTGGGTCCTTTCCGGCGTCCGTTGCAAGGAGCTGGGACTCTTCGAGATCGCCCACCTCGGCATCGCGGAGATGCTCGCCCCTTACGAGGTCGTCCGGGCCAACCAGAGCGGGGCCTTCTTCATGGCGTGCTTGTCCGGACAGGGGCAAGTCTGGGTCGACGGACGTTGGCGCACCATCTCGGCGGGCCAAGCCTGCCTGCAGCCCGCCGGCATCCGTAATTCCTTCCGTATCGGGCGAAGCAAGCGCTGGGATTTCTGTTGGATCCGGTTCGCGGGCGGCGTGCGTTCGAACACCATCTTCCGGGCCAGTTCGCCCGTGCTGGCCGACTTCGATGCCGAGCCTCTGCGCGCGGCCATCGCGGGCCTGCTCGCTGAGCTCAAGGGGGCGGGCGTCTCGCGCCGTAACCACCAGTGGATCGAACTCGCTTATGACTACGTCCGGAGCTTCGCCGGCAGCTTCCGGGGCGACCCGCGGGTGCAGCGACTCTGGGACGAGGTCCACGGGCGGCTTGATTTCGCCTGGGACACCAAGTCGCTCGCGCGGTCGTCGGGCCTCAGCTTCGAGCACCTGCGACGCCTTTGCCTCAAGGAGATCGGCCGAACGCCGATGAACCACCTGACCCACCTCCGGATCCAGCAGGCCATTCGGCTCATCAACGAATCCGACGACAAGCTGGCGGTCATCGCCCGCAAGGTCGGGTTCGCCAACGGCAACAGTTTCTCCTCGGCCTTCAAGAAATCGACGGGGCATGCCCCCTCGGCCTTCCGGGCGGAGGGCTGAAATCGGTCGATAATGTGCATCTGAGAGGGGTCCGGTTGCGGTTCAGGGTGTCGCTAAGTCTTGTAGGCTCAGGAGGGCTTCTTTTGATGAAGCCATGCTTCCCCGCATCAGCCCCCTCCTGCGCTTCGTCCTGGCCTTCGCGGCCGTCGCCCTTGGCGCCGCCCCCCTCAAGGTGACGGTCATCTCCGACGACCATGTCGCCGTCAAATCCTTGGTCGAAGAACTCAAGGGCGCCGGCGCCGTGGTGACCGAAGCCGACCGGCCGAGCGAGATCATCGACGTGAAGCACGGCAAGGACGAGGTCGTCGTCCTCTATCGCAAGGAATACGTCCCTTACGAAGTCAAGGAACGCGCGGCCCTCGCTGACCTGTCGAACCGCGGCATCGGCTTCGTCGCCCTTCGCGGCGCCCTCGCCGGACCTTCCGCCTCCTGGGCTCGCGACACCTTCGGCGCCGGCTGGACCCCGGAGAGCCGCCGCTTCCGGGCGCTCATGATGCTCAACGTGCGCACCGACGCGCATCCGCTCGCCAAGGACGCCTCCACCTTCGACGTCACGGATGACACGGTCTTCAACCTCGAGCTCAACGACAAGATCCAGGTGCTCGCTTCTTCCTTCACCTCCAAGGTCAGCGCCAACCGCAAGAACATCACCGAGGTCTCCGACAAGGCTTCGATCTACGACATCCAGCCGCAGGCCTGGGTCTTCGAGAACACGCGTCAGCGTTCGGCGGTCTTCCTGCAAGGGGATGCGGCCACGCTGGCCCACGCCAGCTACCGTACCTTCATCAAGCGCGGCATCGCCTGGGCGGGCCGACGCGCCGACGTCGACGAATTCTGCACGCCGAAGGACCTAGCCGACATGCGTTATCCGGTCGGCGGTCCCAGCCGTCCCGACAAGGCCATCGCCGCCTTCCAGATGCAGCCCGGCTTCAAGGCCAGCGTCGTGGTGGCCGAGCCGCTCATCAACAAGCCCATCGCCGTCCAGTGGGATGAGCGCGGACGCATGTGGGTCGCCGAGACTCCGGAGTATCCCAACGGTCGCCGACCGCTCACCGCCGAGTCGTGGCGCGAAGGCGGCGTACTCGTACCCGGCAGCTACGACCGTCCGGCCCAGGACAAGATCAGCGTGCTGGTCGACACCGACGGCGACGGCGTGGCGGACAAGAAGCAGCTCTTCCACGAAGGATTGGAGCTCATCACCGGATTCTGTCACTACAAGGACGGCATCATCGTCGTCTGCCAGCCGCACATCGTCTGGCTCCGCGATACCGATGGCGACGGCAAGGCCGACAAGGAGCAGATCCTTTACGGCGGCTTCACGCCGGGCGACACCCACTTCGTCGCCAACCACTTCATCCTCGCGCCCGACGGTTGGGTCTACGCCAGCAACGGCGGCGGCGGCGAAGCGTTCCCGGTCTCCCAGCCTGACCGCAAGGTGCGCCTCTCTTCGGGTACGTTCCGGTTCAAGCCTGACGGCTCCGCCATCGAGCAGATCGCTTCGCAGGGCGGCAACAGCTTCGGCAACGAGGTGACCTCCGACATGGAGCTCTTCCATGGCAAGGCGACGAACGGCAACCCGATCCAGCACGTCGTCCTCTCCGAGTCCATCCTCGCCAAGGCCCCCGGCACTCCGGCCAAGGCTTTCAATTCCGTCAACCCCCGCCGGCCGGTCCTGCGCGCCGACCTGCCGGACCGCGCGCCGCTCCTGCAGATCGACCAGGTCGGCTATTATACCGCCGCGTGCTCCGTGGCCGTGCAGGAACATGGCGCCTGGCCCGAAGAATATCGCGACACCATCTTCATCACCGAGCCGATCCTCGACGTCATCCACTTCGAGAAGCTCCGCCCCGAAGGCCCGACCTTCCTCGGTGAGGTCACCCTCAAGGACCGCGAGTGGCTACGCTCGATGGACCATTGGTTCTGTCCGATCGACGTGAGCTTCGGTCCGGACGGCGCCCTGTACGTCCTCGACTTCTACACTCCGGTCGTGGCGCACAACGACACCCGTGGTCCGTTGCACAGCAAGTCGGGCGCCTCGGTCCGTCCGGACCGAGAGCACTATTTCGGACGCGTCTATCGCATCCAGCACGAGTCGGCGCCCAAGCTCGTCATTCCGGACCTTTCCAAGGCCGATGTCGCCGGACTCATCGCCGCGTTCAGCCATCCGAACAAGGTCGTCCGCTTCAACGCGCTCCGCACCTTGATGGATCGTGATGCCGGCCTGCAGGCCTCTTCCACCGGTCCGCTCAACGCCTTGGTGCGCTCCGACGCCATCCCTGAGGCCCGCGTCCTGGCCCTCTGGGCCTTGCAGCGTCTCGAACGCCTTGAACCCGGATTGGTCGTGGCTGCCGCCGCGGACGGTTCCGGCGCGGTCCGCAAGAACGCTTTCCTCGTGGCTGAAGCCGCACGTCTCTCCCTGCCGGTCGCCACGCTCAAGGCCGGTATCGCCGACAAGGACGCCCGCGTCCGTCTCGCCGCCGTCCGTGCCCTTGGTGCGGCCGAACTTGACGCTGAGTCGGGTGCGCTCCTCCTGTCCGCCTGGACGAACGACCACGAAGCCGCCACGGCGACCGCCGCCGCTTCGGCCAATCCCGCCGCCACCCTTGAGGTGATGCTCTCGGGCAAGGCTCCGGTCCGGCCGGATTTCGCCGTCTCCCTCGCCGCCACGCTTACGCCCGACGTTTCGGTGCGCGTGCTTCGTGCCGCCGCAGCTTCCTCTGACACGAAGCTCGCCACCGTCATCCTGCGCGAAATCGCCTCTCGGCGCATCGCCGCGCCCGCCAAGCTGGAGGAAGGCCGTGAGGCTCTCCGTGCCTTGCTTGCGGGCAAGGATACGGAAGTCGCTACCGCCGCCGCGGCGATCGCCGGCCTTTGGGTCACCGATGGCAGCCTCAAGCCGGAACTCGCCACCGTCGCGGGTCGTCTCCTCGCCGTCGTCGCCGACGACAAGTCTTCCGTCGAATCTCAGGTCGCCGCTGTCCGCGTCCTCGTGCTGCTGCGCGACACCGACGCCAAGATCACCTCGGCGCTCGCCCAAGCTCTGTCTTCTTCTCGTGAACCCGTCGCCGTCGCCACCGCCGGCGCCTTGGCCTCCAGCGGCGACGTCTCCGTAGGCAAGCTGCTCTATGGCGCCTTCCCGAAGTCGACCGGCTCTTTCCGCTCCACCTTATATTCGGCGCTCGTCGGTCGTGCTGAGTGGGCCGGACTCATCCTCGACGCCCTTGAAGCCAAGTCGCTCTCCGCGATGCAGCTCGGGCCCATGCAGGTCTCCCAGCTCGTCCGTCACCCGGATGCCGCGATCGGGAAGCGCGCAGGCTCCGTGCTCGCCAAACTCAATGCCGGCAGCAGCCCGGCCAAAGACGACCTGGTATCGAAGCTGCGTCCCGAGGTCGAGAAGCCCGGCGATGCCGCCAAGGGCAAGGAGCTCTTCGTCGCCGTCTGCCAGACCTGCCACAAGGTCGGTAACGTCGGCAACGAATTCGGACCGAACCTGCAGGGCATCGGCTCGCACCCGCCGGCCGAGATGCTGGTTCATATCGTCGATCCGAACCGCATGGTGGACGACGAGCATCGCACCTGGAACTTCAAGATGAAGGACGGCACCCAGTATTCGGCCCTCATCGGCAGCGAGAACCCCACCTTCGTGAAGCTCAAGCTCCCGGCCGGACAGTCGGCCGAACTCAAGGTGGCCGACATCGTCAGCCGTGAGCGCAGCCCGAATTCGCTGATGCCTGAAGGCTTCGAGTCGCTCGGCGCCGAAGGCCTCCGCAATGTCATCGCCTACCTCCGCAGCGTGGCGGTTTCTCCTGAGGGCGAGACCGTCGGACGCTTCCGCCTGCTCGACCTGCGCAACGCCTTCACGGCCTCCACGACGACCGGCCTTTACGCCAGCAAGGAAGCCAAGCGAGACACCCTGCCGTTCGCGCAGTTCGGCAAGGTCGAGTCCAATGGCGTCCCTTATAAGGTCATCGACCCCAAGTCCGCGAAGGACGGCCTGAATGTCATCGTCCTCAAAGGCGGAGCCTTCAAAGGTGCCTATTCCAAGAGCTTCGCCCAAAAGGTGGAGATCCCCGTCGGTTCCGTCGCCAACCGCATCCACTTCCTCGGCGCCGTCGGCGGCTGGGGCGCCCATGGGGACGCCGTCGCGATGGTCGCCGAGGTGCATTTCCTCAGCGGCAAGGTCCAGAAGAAGGTCTTCTACGGAGGCGTCGACTTCGCCGACTACAACGGCACCGGCGACGTCCCTCGGTCCAAGTCCGCCCGCCAGCTGCTTTCCGGCGAGGGCCGTCAGGTCCGCACGCACTGGATCCCGGTCGAGAGCGACGAAGTCATCGACAAACTCGTGCTAAGTTCAGAAGACACCCCGATCGCACCGACCACCGTGGCGATCACCATCGAGATCGGCGGTCCGCCTAATCCGCCGCGAGGCAAGGATGACTCCGCGCCCAAAGCCGGCAAGAAGAAGGGCAAGACCAACGAGGGCCCCAGCGACCTCCTGCCTAAGGATAACCCTAAGACGACCCAGGCTTTCGGTCAGCAGTTTGGTCCGCGTAAGGCGGGTCAGCTCCGGGTGCTCTTCGCAGGCGCCGGCAGTTCGCATAACTTCCCGGCGTTCTTCCTCGGAACCGATGCGCTGACCGCCAAGGCCGCGGGTTATGACGTGGCCTCCACGCCGAACCTGAAGGAGACCTTGGCCCTGCTGCCGCAGGCCGACCTCTTCGTGTTCAGCGGCAATCACGGCCAGTTCGGCACGCCTGAATTCCAGAAGGCCATCCGCGAATTCGCGGCGGCCGGGAAGGGCATCGTCCTCCTGCATGCCGCCACTTGGTATAACTGGCCGCTCGAGACCAAGTATAACGATGAATTCGTCTGCGGCGGATCGCGCAACCATGGACACAGCGACTTCACGTTCACCGTCACCAAGCCTCAGCATCCCATCATGAAGGGCGTTCCTGCGACCTTCGTGATCAATGACGAGAGCTATAACATCGAGCTGACCCGCCCGGAAGCCGCCGAAGTGCTCGGCACCATCCCGCGCCAGACCCCGAAGGAAGGCCAGTCGTCCATCCTGCCCTCCGTCTGGACCGTGAAGTATCCCGGCACCAGGGTCGTCTGCATGGCCCTCGGTCATGACGAGAAGTCGCACGACCATCCGGCCTATCGTCAGCTCCTCCTGAACTCGTTGAGCTGGGTTGCCCAGAAATAACGAGAGTATAGAGTATGGAGTATCAAGTATCGGGGGAGTGATAATTATTATAAACGAATCATTTCTTCCGTCCGCTAACTTGCCCTATACTCCATACTCTAAACTCTGATCCAATGGTCTACCACTACGGCACCTTCGTCTTCAAGAAAGGCGTCACCCAGGCCCAGATCGACCGCTGCTTCGCCGAGATGCGTGGCATGGTCGGCAAGATCCCCGGCCTGCTCTCGATGCAGCATGGCGTCTACCAGAGCGACGAAGGCCTGAACGACGGCTTCACGCACGGGTTCGTCATGACCTTCGACACGCCGCTGAGCCGCGACCGTTATCTCCCGCACCCCGAGCATGAGCGCGTGAAGGAGATCGTCGTCCCCAACCTCGAGCGCGTGATGGTCTTCGATTTCACCGTCTGAGTCCGGCAAACTCAGCCCCCGAAACCTTTCGGTCAGACGGGGGTTATGGTAAGCATGGGACTTCGTTTCGGCTGCCTTCTGTTTATCTTTCAGTGCCTCCTGGTGGGGGCCGAAACTCCGGCCGTGAAAAAGGCCGACAAGGCCGTCTCCCGCGGGGATTGGGTCACGCCGGCGATCGAAACCAAGCGCGTCACCCATCACGTCTTCGAGAGCCAGGTCGCCAAGGAGAAGGTCAGCTATCACCTCTACAGGCCGGCGGCTTATGCGCTGGAGCCGACCAGGAGATTCCCGGTTCTCTATTGGCTGCACGGCTCCGGCGGAGGGCAGGATGGCATCGCGCCGCTCGCGAAGTTCTTCGACGACGCGATTCAGGCCGGCAAGATCCAGCCTTTCCTCGTGGTCTTCGTCAACGGCCTCCCGCAGGGCATGTACGTCGACTGGAAGGACGGGTCGACGCCGATCGAATCGACGATCATGAAGGACCTGTTGCCGCACATCGACGCGACCAACCGCACGATCGCTTCCCGCGAAGGCCGCATGCTCGACGGTTTCAGCATGGGCGGCTATGGCGCGGCCCGGCTGGGTTTCAAATACCCGGAGGTTTTCCGCACGGTATCGATCCTCGGCGCCGGACCTCTCGATCCGGATTTCGAAAGGACCCCTCGGGCCAATCCGCGCTCCCGTGACGGTCTGCTGGAGAGGGTCTATGGCGACCGTGACTATTTCCGCGCCGTCAGCCCTTGGGAGATCGCGGCACGCAACGCCCAGAAGATCTCCAAGGACTCCCTCATCCGCATCGGCATCGGCGACAAGGACGGCACCTACTCGCTCAGCGTGGAGTTCCACGACCACCTGACGAAGCTAGGCATTCCTCATGGCTGGCATCCGCTGAAAGGCGTGGGCCATGAGCCCTTGCGTACGCTGCTGTCCCTCGGCGACAGCCAATGGGCTTTCATGCGCAAGGCATTCGAGTCTCCCGTCGCCCAGCCGGTATCAAGGTAAGGCCGGCGCTTGCGGGTCGGGAAAGGCGCTACGCTTCGTCGTACAGGCCCTTGCGACCGCAAACCAGCCAGCTGATCGCACAGGCGAGCAGGGCATAGCCGCCGATCGAGAGGCCGAAGAGTTCGCAGGCCATGACCGAGCAGGCCAACGGGACGGCGCCGGCTCCCGCGAAAACGGCCACGAAGCCCAGCGCGGCGCAGACATGCAGGGGCAAGCCCAGGTAGGCCGCGGCGGCGCTACCGAGGGTCGCGCCGATGAAGAACAACGGGGTGACCTCGCCGCCACGGAAGCCGGCGGTGACGCAGATGAGGGTGAGGAGCATCTTGATGACGAATCCGCTCGGCTCAACCGGTCCTATCAAGGCCGCGTCGATGACAGAGAGACCGAGCCCGGTGAACTCTTGCAGATGCAGGAAATAGACCGCCGCCGAAATCGAGACGCCGGCGAAGAAGATGCGCGCGTAGGGCTGCGGGTTGGGCCGGGTGGCTTCTCGATGGCTCAGGTAAACGTAGAGTCGGGCGACCAGTCCGCAGGCGACGCCAATGGCCGCGGCGGACCCGAGACCGCTGAAACTGAACTCCGCCGGGACGGGCAGGCGATAGTTCGCGTGTTGGACGAAGAAAAGTTTCTGGCCCGCCAGGTCGGCAAGGAGACCGCATGCCAGGCATGGCAGGATCGCCCAGGAGCGAATCCGGACGAATTCCAAGGCGAAGACCGCCGCGGCGAAAGGCGTGCCGAAGACGGCGGCGAAACCGGCCGATACCCCGCAAAGCAAAAGGGTGCGACGTCCGGCCGTGTCCAGGGTGACCCATCGGGAGAACTGGTCAGCCAAGGCTCCACCCATCTGGAGGGCTGTGCCTTCGCGGCCGACGGAGGCGCCACCCAGGTGCGAAAGCAGGGTCGTGCCGATGATCGACGGACCCATGGATGCCGGGAGAGGGTCGGCAGGGGCTTTGATCGAGTCGAGCAAGGTCTTGGTGCCGCCGGCGGAGGCCTTGAGCGGCCCCCGGTAGAGCCATAAGGTGAGGAGTCCGATCAAGGGGAGGATGGCGATGAGCCAAGGGGTGTCCTGAAAGAGACGGGTGACCGCATTCAGGGCGCGGAGGAAGCCGGCTCCGGCGGCGCCGACGAGCAAGGCGACCGCAAGGATAAGGCCTATCCACGTCAGGACTTTCTTCGGAATTATGGACATCATCGGGGTGAGAAAACCTTTGAGACCCCTCGGCCGCCCTCACAATCTCAAACCATGGAACACCCCATCCCTCGTCGTGATTTCGTATCCACCTTGGCCTTGGGCGGACTTGCCTTGGCCGCCGCTCCTTCCGTGCTACGCGGGCAGTCGGTCCCGTCCAAGATCAAGGTCGCCCTGATCGGCTGCGGTGGTCGAGGTACCGGCGCCCTCGGCCAGTTCATCGCCGCCTGCAAGATCCTCGGCGCCGAAGCCGAAGTCGTCGCTTTGGCGGATGCCTTCGAAGACCGCGCGAAGCGCCTCAACGAGACTTACAAGCTTCCGGCGACCAAGGTCTTCGTCGGTTACGACGCCTACCTGAAGGTCATGTCGACCGATTGCGCCTTCGTGCTCATGGCCACGCCGCCGGCGTTCCGCCCGGTCCACTTCGCCGCCGCCGTCGCCGCGGGCAAGCATTGCTTCGTCGAGAAGCCCGTCGCCGTCGATCCTGTCGGCGCCCGCGCCATCATCGCGACGGGCGAGGAAGCCAAGAAGAAGGGCCTCGCCGTCGTGGCGGGCACCCAGCGTCGCCATGACGCCTCTTACATGAAGAACAAGGCGCTCATCGATGCCGGCGCCATCGGCGCGCTCCGCGGCGGCGTGGTCCAATGGAACGGCACCGTGCCGTGGATCCGTCGTCGGGCCAAGGACGATACCGACGCGGACTACATGAACCGCAACTGGCTCAACTTCACCGAGCTCTCCGGTGACCACATCGTCGAGCAGCATATCCATAACGTCGACGTCGCCATCTGGTTCCTCGGGCGCGCCCCCGTCAGCGCCCTCGGTTTCGGCGGCCGGGCCCGGCGCGAAACCGGCAACATGTTCGACTTCTTCAGCGTGGACTTCGATTTCGGCGACGGCGTGCGCATCCACAGCCAGTGCCGCCAGATCACCGGCACCGCCGGCCGCGTAGGCGAGTTCTTCACCGGCGCGAACGGCTCCTGTTTCGGCGCCGGCAAGATGTTCGGCCAGAAGCAGGTCGATATCCCCGCCATCAAGCTCGATACCGACGATTCCATGGTCCAGGAGCACGTCGACCTCATCCGGAGCGCCTTCAATGGCAAGCCGCTCAACGACGCCCGCCAGATCGCCGAGACCAACCTTGCGGTCATCATGGGACGGATCTCCGCCTACACCGGAGAGCTGGTGAAATTCGACGACCTGATCAAGCACGAGAACTCCCCGTACTACCACCTCCAGGCCTCCGTCAGCCCGCTCGATTTCGAGAAGGGCAGCGTGAAGCTGCCGGCCGAGGTGCCATCGGTGCCTGGGAAGGCTTAACGAGGACGGAGCCCACGAGGGGCAGGGGTAGGGGCAGGGGTAGGGGCAGGGGTAGGGTTACCCCTGTCTAACCTTGGGGAGCAGGGCGGAGGCTTCGGACCAGCTGATCTCGTGCGGGGCGCGTTTGGACGCGGCGGCAAGGGCGCAGGTGACGCCCGCGGCTTCGCCCATCGCGACGGCATTGCCGGTCACGCGATAGCTCGCGTGGGCGATGAAGTCGCCGCTGATGCAACGTCCGGCCATCATCAAGCCATCGACGTCCTTGGCGACGAGCGCACGGAGCGGAATGTCGTAAGGCTTCACCTTCACACCTTGGTTGCTGTAAGCAGGGTCATCGCGGGTGAGGGCGTGGACGTCGACGGAGAAGGTAGCGCGCACGACGCCGTCCTCGTGGCGGACTCCGGCGACCAGGTCGCCCTTGACCACCTTGTAGCGACCCTTGATACGACGTCCGTCACGGATGCCGATCTGCTCAGGGGTGGCGACGATCTGGAGGCCTTCCCAGTCGCCGCCGAGGGTTCGGAGCGCCTTCACGATGCGATGAAGCTCGGCGCGTGCGTTAAGGGTGGCCTTGGTGACCGCGGCGGCGTCGGTCGCGTTGATGCCGTACTCGTGATTCATCATGGCCAGAAGCAGGTTGTCGCGAATGGGGAAGATCGTCGGTCCTTGGTAGCTCGGGTCGAAGCCTCCGCGTCGGATCTCGGCCAAAAGGTTCTTCTTCGATTCGTTCATGCTCTGCTTGCTGATCGCTGAACCGGAGCCATGGATGAAACGCGTCAGTTTCGCGGCGTCCTTGACGACCAGGAGGGCGTCCATGCTCACGGGCTGGCAGGGGCAGGCGTCGGCCATGCCGATCTCGAATTCGCAGCCCGCAAGGGCGCCGACGTCACCGTCTCCCGTGGCGTCGATGAAGGTCCCCGCCTGCCAGGCTTCACGTCCCGATTTGGATTCGGTGACGATGGCGTTGACGCGTCGACCGACCTTATGCACGGCCACGACGCGTGTGTGGAAGTGGACGGTGACGCCGGCGTCGAGGCAGAGCTCTTCGAGGACGAGCTTCATGTCCTCGGGGTGGTAACTGATGCCGTTGACACCTTCGCCCACGACCGCATGACGATCGCGCAGACGACGGACGAGTTCTTGGTTGAAGCCAGGCTTATCGAAATCGAGGAGGTAGCCAAGCAGCGAGGACGTCCAGACGCCGCCCAGCGACCCATGGGCTTCGAAAAGGCGCACCTTGGCGCCCGCCCGCGCAGCGGCGATCGCGGCGGTCACTCCCGCAGGTCCGGCGCCGCAGACGATGACATCGCAGTCGGCGGTCAGGGGAATATCTCGTTCCGCTTCGGTCAGGAAGCCGGGCTTAGGAAGAGTAGCGGCGGTGACCTTGGACAGCGCTCCAAGAGCCCCTATGCCGAGCAGGGATGATGTCAGGAAGCGTCGACGAGAAGGGTTACGATCCATGAGCGCAGATTGGAGCGGATTTGGGGTAAGCCAACAAAAAGCCCCTCGGGGAGGGGCTCGTTGAGGGTAGGCAATCTCCGTTTACTTGACCGGGGAGTAGTCCGTCGGAATGAGGAACTCGGACTTCACGCCATTGGGCTGGGCGATCGTCAGTGAGCCGCCGGCCTTCTTCTCCGAGGCTTCCTTGGCGGCGATCCAGACGGGGTCGGCCCGGAAGGCGTCGAAGCTGGCCTTGGCGGCGTCGACGGACTTGTGGGTCAGGAGGTAGATGAGCGTGTTGCCCGCGACATAGGAATTCTTGGCGCCTTTTTCGGCGTCGGCGAGGTTCCAGTAGGTCACGTTGGTCATGCCATGCTTCTCGAAGAGCTTGAGCGTGTGGTCGCGGAAGCGGGCGTTGAGGTCAGGCAGGCGACCGGCTTCGGTCGTGTAGGTGCGGAGTTCGAAGACGCCGACGCCATAGTTCTTGGCTTCGGCTAAGGCGGAATACTCGGTGGCGGTGAGGAAGGCGTTCTCGATGCGCTCGATGAGCTTGCCGTCCTTCTCGGAAGCCTTGGCGGCAGCCTTCCAGTCAGGATCGGAACCGAAGGCCTTCCAGGAGGCGTCATGGGCGGCGCGGTCGGGGAAGGACAGGAAGTAGACCAGCTTGTTCTCCTTGTTGTCGACCGGGACGAAGTAGCCGAGGTTGGTCATGCCATGCTTCACGAAGAGCTTGAGCGTGTGGTCGCGGAAGCGGGCGTTGAGGGCGTCCAGCTTGCCGGGTTTGGCGTAGTAGACGCGCATCTCGAAGAGACGCGTATCCGGCTTTTCGGCGGCAACGGCGGTCACGGCGAGAATGCCAAGGGTGAGGAGGGAGAGCAGGGACTTCATGTTATTTGAGGAATTGGGAGAGATTCTCGCGGGTGACGAGCTGGAAGGGAATCATGGTTTCCTTGGGGCAGGGCTGCTTCTTGGCGAGCAGCAGGGCGGCGTCGACCGAGCCTTTGCCCTGGCCGACGGCATCCTGGAAGACCGTGGCGTCGAGGCGGCCTTCCTTCACGGCTGTGAGCGCCTGGGCGATGGCGTCGATGCCGATGACATAGACGTCCTTCTTGAGGCCGGCGCGTTCGAGGGCGAGCAGCGCGCCCATGGCCATCTCATCGTTGTGGGCGAACACCGCGGAGAACCTGCCCTTGTGGGCCTGGATCCAGTTCTCGGTCAGGGCCATCGCTTTGGCACGGTCCCAGGAAGCGGTCTGGTGATCGACCAATTTCAGGCCGGGGTACTTGGCGAAGACTTCGCGGGCGCCGGCTTCGCGCTGGAGCTGGGCCGACGTCCCCATGATGCCATGCAGCATCAGCACGCCGCCTTGGCCGTCGAGCTTCTTGGCGACGGCTTCCATCGCGATACGTCCGGCGTCAAAATCGTTGGAGCCGATGTAGGAGTCGCCGGCGGACTTCGTCACCTGGTTGACGAGCACGAGCGGGATGCCGGCCTTCTTGGCGTAATCGACCGCCGGGGTGCTGGCTTCGAGCTCGCAGGGGTTGAGGATGATGACGTCGACCTTCTGAGCCACGAAGTTCTCGACCTGGCTGAACTGTTTCTGGACGTCGGACTGGGCGTCGACCATCACGAGTTTCACGCCTGGCTTGGTCTTGGCATAGTCGACGATGGCCTCGGACAGCTTGGCGGTATATTCGGCGGAAAGGTCGCGTGAAGAGAAGCCGATGAGGATCTCGCCATCCTTGCGAGGTTCGGCCTTCTTGCAGCCGGCGAGGAAGGAAGCGGAAAGGGCGCAGACGGCCAAGAAGGCCGTGACGGCATCGCGAGGGGTAAGACGCATGTCTGACTTTTAGGAACGGGCCTGACGTCGGTCGAGCCAAACCGCACCCACGATGATCACGCCCTTGATGACGGCCTGATAATACGACGAAACCCCCAGCAAATCCAAGCCGTTGTTGATCGTGCCGATGAGCAGGACCCCGAGGAGGGTGCCGGTGATCGTGCCGACGCCGCCGGAGAGGCTGGTGCCTCCGATGACGACCGCGGCGATAGCGTCGAGCTCGTAGGCCTGCCCGGCGTTGGGCTGGCCGGTGGTGATGCGGGCGGCGAGGACCACGCCAGCGAGACCGGTGAGCAGGCCGCACACGACATAGGCGAAGAGCTTCACGCGTGCCACGGAGATGCCCGCGGCCCGGGCGGCGTGCTCGTTACCGCCGACGGCGTACAGGTGACGGCCCAGACGGAAATCGCGCAGGAAGATCCAGGCGAGCAAGGAGACCGTCGCGAAGCAGAGCACCGGGATGGGCAAGCCGAAGAGGTCGCCCGCCAGGTTCGTCAACGCCGGAGACATGTCGGCGACCGGCCGGCCACCGCTGAGGATGAGGGCGAGCCCGCGCGCGACGGTCATCATCCCGAGCGTCACGATGAACGGAGCCACGCCTCCGCGGGTGACCAACATCCCGTTCACCAGCCCGCAGGCCGCGCCCGTCAGCAGGCCGACGGCGATCGGGACGATGACCGGATGCTCGCCAGGGTGGGCGAACATCGCGCAAGCCACGCCGCTGAGGGCCACGACCGACCCCAGCGAAAGGTCGACGCCGGCGGTGAGCAGGACGAACGTCACGCCCACGGCGAGGATGCCGTTGATGGAGACTTGCCGGGCGACGTTGGTGAAGTTGGCGACGCTCAGGAACGTGTCGGTGGTCAACGACAAGGCCAGGCCGACGAGCAGGATGACGAAGAGCAGTCCGAAGCGGTGGAGCAGGTTGCGGTCGAGGGCGGGCATGGCGTTATAAAGGCATGGCGTGGCGTAGCACGGTCTCTTGGTCCGCGGACGACGCGTCCAAGGTGGCGGCGACCGAACCGCGTCGCAGGACGACGATGCGGTGGGCGAGGGACAGGACTTCCGGAAGTTCGGAGGAGACCAGGAGCACGGCCTTGCCGTTCCGGGCGAGCGTCTGGATCAACGCGTAGATCTCGGCCTTGGCGCCGATGTCGATCCCGCGCGTCGGCTCGTCGAGGATGATGAGTTCCGGATCGTTCAAGAGGCAGCGGGCGAGCAAGGCTTTCTGCTGGTTGCCTCCGCTCAGCTGCGCGATCGGCTGGGCAGGGCCGCTTGCCTTGACCGCGAATGACTCCATCTGGTTACGTGCCGATGCGGCGGCGGCCCCTCGGTCGAGCAAGGGTCCTCGGCAGAAGGTTCCTAGCGCCGAAAGGGTGATGTTCTCACCGACGCCGAGCGCGGGGATCAGTCCGAGGCCCTTGCGGTCTTCGGTGACCATCCCGATGCCGGCAGCCAAGGCATCCTGAGGTTGACGGATCGAGAGCGTCCGCCCTTTGAAGCGGATTCGTCCGCCGTCGGCCGGTTGCAATCCGTACAGCGCGCTCGCCACCTCGGTCCGGCCGGCGCCCATCAATCCGGCCAGGGCCAACACTTCGCCGCGCCTGACCTGGAAGGAGACGTCACGATAAGCGGGTTCGCGGGTCAGGCCGGAGACCTCGAGGAGGACCTCGTCGGTCGGGGTAAGGCGGGAAGGGAAGATGTCGGCGAGCTCGCGTCCGACCATCATGGCGATGAGTCGGGCGGGATTCAGTTCGGTCGCGGGCGCCGTGCCGATCAATCGGCCGTCGCGCAGGACGGAGACTTGGTCGGCCAGCCTGAAGACTTCATCCATCTTATGCGTCGTGTAAACGACCGCGACGCCGCGTGCCTTCAGTCGGGCGATGGCTCGAAACAAGGCCGAGACCTCGTGGTCGGAGAGCGCCGCGGTCGGTTCGTCCATCAGGATGACGTCGGCCTGACGTCCGAGCGCTTTGGCGATCTCGACCACCTGCGTCTGGGCCACGGTCAAGGTGCGCATCAGGCGCGACGGGAGGATGTCGGCCTCGAGTTCGCGGAGTAATTCCTGGGCAAGCTCACGCTGGGCCCCGCGGTCGACTCTTCCGAAAGAATCGCAAGGTTCGCAGCCTAAGGTGATGTTTTCGGCGACGGTCAGGTCGGGGATCGGCATCAGTTCCTGATGGATCATCGCGATGCCCGCGACCAGGGCGTCGTGAGGGGAGGCGAAATCCGCGCGGCGACCGCGCCATTCGAAGTGACCGCCGTCGGGCCGATACAGCCCGGCGAGCACCTTCATCAACGTCGACTTCCCGGCGCCGTTCTCGCCCATCAACGCGTGCACCTCGCCGGGCCGGAAGTCGATCGACGTAGGATGCAGGACGGTAAGCCCTCCGAAATCCTTTCGTAGTTCGAGGGCCCGGAGCATGCGAGGGGATCAGCAGCAGCCCGAACCGGGCGTACAGGCCGACTTGTTCTGCAGGTTGGCCGGGAAGCAGACGTCTTCCGCGAGGCAGGCCGTGTGGCGCATGCCGAGGGAGAGAACGACCTGCTTTTCCTCGAGTCGCGTCGCGATGACAGGAAACACGGAAAGATAGGGAGCTTCGGCTTCGACCTCCACCGGCAGATTCATCGAGTTCAGCACGCCGGCCCCCTTGGCCAGGATCTGGGCGAACTTCGCCGCGGTGATCCGATGCTCGGTGTCGTCTGCCTGGTAGATCTGCAAGCGGCAGCTCGAGTCGGTGCGGAGGGTGCCGCCGCAGTCGACGAACTTCTTGTCGATCCGGGCTACCTCCGTCACGTGCACGTGCGGGCTGAGCAGGGTCGTGGTCGGCAGCTCGAAGCGTACGATGCGCCCATCCGCCTTGTTCAAGGCTTCCACCAGCTGCTGAAGAGAGAGGGGGACGGGAGAGAGTTTCATCGCGAAGGGAGGTCTTTGGCCACGTCGGCGGGCCAGGCCTTCAGCGGACGGATGAACATGCGGCGATATTCGCATTCCGCCGCCTCGGACTGGATCTGGAGCTTGCCCGACTTCAACGGCACGTCGACCTCCGAGCCCTTATCGCGGTAGCGGGAATTCAAGATCACGTTGACCGTCTTGCCGTTGAGGCGGAAGACCGCTTCGCCGTTGAGCGCGATGCACTCGATCGTATTCCATTCACCGAAAGGCTTTTCGTCGTAATCGGTACCGTGCCAGACGCGGGCGTTGACGGTCGTCAGGGTCCCTTTCGGGTCATAGATGCGCTTCTTCACCGGATCGTCGGTGCGGATCGGGATTTCGGCCAGCGCGCCGGCCAGGGGCCACCAGTCGCCGATATCGCCTTCCTGGACCTGCAGTTCCTGGCTGCGCATCCAGTATTTGCCTTGGGCGCCGTGTTCGCCGACGCAGAAGATCAGGATGCCGTTGTCGCGGACCGCCTGGGTGCGGGGCTCCCAACGCTTCTCGCCCCAGCGCTGTTCCGTCTTCAGGTGGAAGTTGTCGTAGGATTTCAGCGTGGTGAGCGCGCCGAAGACCTGGCCGGTGATGCGCAGCACCGTCTCGCCGTCCTGCTGGCGGGTCGTGAAGACCTTGAGCGGGTCGTTGTTGAGCCCGAGCACCGGGTCGTCCTTCGGCTTGGCACCGCGGACGTAGCCCGGGACGTCGTAGGCCCGATGGACCGGCCCCAGCCACTTTTCCCACTGCGTGAGCTGCGGGTCGAGCAGCTGCTGATACATAATGGTCATGGCTCCGGCGGCTGAGGCGTAGCCGAGCAGGCAGAGAGAGAAGAGGCGCATGGGTTCAGCGGACGTCGCGCCAGAGCCAGGTGAGCGCTTCAGGCAGAAGCATGGCGCCATGACGGCTGTTGTGGGTGCCTTCGCCCATCACGAACTGGTAGTCGTAGCCCTTGGCCTTCCAGGCGTCGGCCATCTTCTGGTTGGCTTCGGGCCAGACGCCGAACTCGTTGGTGAGGTCATGCGTGCCGTCCTGGGAGAAGATGCGGATGTTCTTCTTCGGCGAGTCCATGACCATCTGCGGATAGAGGTTGCCGCCCTTTTCAGCCCCCTTGCTGATGCCGCCGCGGATGTTGGTGAAGCTGCCGATCGTCGTGAAGACCTTGCTGAAAGAGTCGGGACGATGCCAGGCGGCGTTGAAGGCGCAGATGCCGCCGGAAGAGGCGCCGGCGATGGCGCGACGGGCGGGGTCCCGGGAGAACCTGACGCCCTTGGATTCGGCGAGCGGAATCATCTCCTCGAGCAGGAAGGTCACGTACTTGTCGGTGATGCTGTCATATTCGAAGGAGCGGTTGGACTTCCCCAGCGGCTTGCCCTTCTTGTCCTTGCCCTTCGGGTTCTTCGGATCGGGCGTGAAGCCCGGCGCGATGAAGAGGGCGATGGTCACCGGCATCTTGCCTTGGGCGATGAGGTTGTCGAAGACCACGGGCACGCGCCAGGCGCCGTTGCGAGTGGCGTAACCGGGACCGTCCTGGAAGACCATCAGCGCGGCTTCCTTGGTGGGGTCGTATTGGGCCGGCACGTACAGAGCCCACTTGCGGCCGTAGCCGGGAAAGGTCTTCGAGTCGGCCATTTCATATTCAGTGACCACGCCCTTGGGCACCCCCGGCTTTTCCTGGGAATCAGGGCCGAGCACATATTGGGCGTCGTAGTCGGGCTTCTTGGGTTCGGCGGCCAGCAGCCCGAGGGCGAGCAGGCAGGGGAGGAGACGGAGGAGCTTCATGGGGGTAGCCGATATGAAACCCGACCGGGGGCGGACACAAGCCCAAGCGGGTCAGGCGGCGGGCTCGGCGCCGACTTTCTTCAGGCGCCAGAGCTCGGGGAATTTCCAGTGGGTCAGGCCCATGACGCCGAAGGTCGCCAGGCCGCCGAAGATCACGGAGTTGACCGTCCCCAGCAGACGGGCGGCGAAGCCGGACTCGGCCATGCCGAGCTCGTTGGAACAACCGATGAAGACGGCGGTCACCGCCGAGACGCGGCCCATCATCTCGGGCGGGACGCTCGTCTGCAGGATCGTCTGACGGATGATCACGTTCACGGCGTCGGCGGCGCCGGCGACGAGCAGGAACAGGATCGAAAAGACGAAGGCCGCCTGGAGCCCGAGGCCGAGGGCATCGGCCAGGGCGATCGACAGGGCGAAGCCGATGGTGCTCAGGCCGAAGACCGCGAACGATGCGTAGAGCGAACGGCCGGCGTTGGCCAAGGGCGGTCGGACGATGAGGTAAAGCGACATCAGCACCGCGCCGATCGAGGAAGCGGCCCGGAGCAGCCCGAAGCCGAAGGCGCCGACCTGCAGCATGTCGGCGAAGATGGGCAGCAAGGCGACCGCTCCGCCGAGGAGCACCGCGAAGAGGTCCATCGTGAACGCCCCGAGCATCACCCGCTGGCTCAGCATGAAGGCGATGCCTTGGCGGAGGCTCGCGAAGATCGGTTCCGGCCGGCGGGACTGCAGCGTCTGCGTCGTCCGCAAGGCGAAAGTGAGCGTGAGCGAGGCGACGAAGCACAGGGACATCGCCGCATAGGCCACGTTCTCGGCGTGGGCCAGGCCGTTCCGTTCGCCCAGCCAGATCATCAGGCCGGCCAGGCCGGGGCCGAGGACGCAGGCCAGTTCGAAGAGCGTGTTGCGCCAGCGGACGCCGCCCGGGATGAGCTCACGCGGGAGGATCTCGGCGATGAGCGCCTGGCGAGCGGTGGTCAGGAAGCTCCGGGCCAGGCCGCCGAGCATGATGATGCCATAGATCGCCGTGAGCTTGGCCCACCGGGCGGTCAGGAACTCGGGAAGGAAAAGCAGCAACCCCAGCGCCAGCATGGCCGTGAGCGCGCCCAGCGCGATCCGACGGCGATTGTTGGTGTCCGCGACATGGCCGGCGAAGAGCACGGCGCCCACGAACGGGATCACTTCCGCGAGACCGATGGCCCCGAGGGCCAAGGCGGCGTTGTCGCCGTCGTCCTTGGTCAGCCGATAGACCTGCCAGGCGACGGCGACGTTCTGGATCTGGATGGCCAACGTGCCGAGCACGATCGAGGCCAGGTAGAAGCGGAACGAACGCGAATCGACGGCGGAAGCGGGTGTCGGCAAGGACATCGCCGCCACTACTGGAGCAGGCCGGCGGGTTAGGCAATCACCGCTTTGACCACGTGGCCGGCGACGTCGGTGAGCCGGTAATAGCGTCCTTGGAACTTGAAGGTCTGGCGTTCGTGGTCGACGCCGAGGAGATGCTGCATGGTCGCATGCAGGTCATGCACGTGGACGGGGTCCTTCGCGATGTTGTAGCCGAAGTCGTCGGTCTGGCCGTGGACGTAACCGCCCTTGATCCCGCCGCCCGCCATCCAGAGGCTGAAGCAGCGCGGGTGATGGTCGCGGCCGTAGCTGTCCTTGGTCATCTTGCCTTGGCTGTAGGCGGTGCGCCCGAATTCACCACCCCAGATCACCAGCGTGTCTTCGAGCAGTCCGCGCTGCTTGAGGTCCTTGATGAGCGCGGCCGAAGCCTGATCGGTCTGTTTGCACTGACGCTTGATGCCGCCGGGCAGCCCGCCGTGCTGATCCCAGCCTTGGTGGAAGAGCTGCACGAAACGGACGCCTTTCTCGATGAGTCGGCGGGCCTGCAGGCAGTTCGCGGCGAAGGAACCGGGCGTCTTCACGCTGTCGCCGTACATGGCGAGCGTGGCGGGCGATTCCTTGGAAAGGTCGGCGACTTCCGGCACGCTCGTCTGCATGCGGTAGGCCATCTCGGCCTGCGCGAGGCGGGCATCGACCTCCGGGTCGAGCTCGGTGGCGCGCTGGTCCGCGTTCAGCTTGCCGAGCGCGTCGAGCATGCCGCGGCGGGCATGCGGCGAGACGCCTTCGGGATTCGTCAGGAAAAGTACGGGCTCCTTGCCGGCCTTGAACTGCACACCTTGATGCTCGGAGGGCAGGAAGCCGGAGCCCCAGAGACGGGAGTAGAGCGGCTGGTCTTTGGTGGCGTCCTGCGAGACCAGCACGATGAAGGCCGGCAGGTTCTCGTTCATGCTGCCAAGTCCGTACGAAGCCCAGGCGCCCATCGACGGACGACCGGCCACCTGGTTGCCGGAACAGAAGAACGTGATGGCCGGATCGTGGTTGATGGCCTCCGTATGCATCGAGCGGATGACGCAGAGGTCATCGGCGACTTCGCCCGTGTGGCTGAGGAGGTCGCTGTATTCGACGCCGCTCTGGCCATACTTCTTGAAGTCGACAAAAGATCCGGCGAGCGGGAGCGTGGCCTGGTAGCCGCTCATGCCGGTCAGGCGCTGACCTTGGCGGACCGAATCCGGCAACGGTTGGGTGTGCTTTTCCCGGAGCAACGGCTTCGGGTCGAGCGTCTCGAACTGGGAAGGACCGCCGGCCTGGAACAGGTAGATGACCCGCTTGGCCTTGGCCGGGAAGTGCGTGCCCTTGGGCAGCGCCGCAGCTTGGGCGTCGCCAACGATGCCGCGCAGGGCCAGGGCGCCCAGCCCGAGCGCGGAGGCGCCCAGGAAGTGACGGCGCGTGTGCTGCATCAGATGGTCGTAGCTCGGTTTGGGCGTTGCCATGGTCAGCGAGAGGTGACGGCGGCGTCGCTCGCCAAGATGGTCGAGCAGACGAGGGTGAGCGCGGCGAGCGCGGGGTCGGCGGGCATCTTGGTGACGACCGGGGGCGGTTCGGGCGCAGCCTTCTTCTTGGACTTCTGATCCGGCCTGGCGGCCGCCGCAGGCTGCGGCGTCGCTGCCGCGACGGGCGTGAGCTTCGGAGGGCTGGCTTTCTGCGTCACGTAGAGTTCGTTCAGCGCCGCCAGTTCGGACGGGCGAGGCTCACGCGTGCAGACGTGGCGGAAGGCGGCCGCGATCTGGGCGGAGGGATCGGCGGAGGCCTTGCTCACCTTGGCGGCCAGGCCCTTGGCGGCCTCGACGAAGCCCGGGTTGTTCAGCAGCACCAGGGCTTGGAGCGGGGTGTTCGTGTTGAGCCGCTTCGGCTGGCAGACCTCACGCGAGCCGGCGTCGAAGATGAGCATGTTGTCGGGCGGCGCCGTTCGTTTGCGGTAGGTGTAGACGCTGCGACGGTTCGCGGACTCCGGCACGCTTTCGCCGCCGACCTTCTCGACCAGCCTGCCGGAAGCCACCAACGCCTGGTCGCGGACCATCTCCGCGGTCAGGCGCAGCACCGGCCCGCGGGCGAGATACTTGTTCGCCGGATCCTTCTCCCGCGCTTCCGCGGTCGGCGTAGAGGTCTGCCGGAAGGTGCTGCTCAGGACGAAGCGACGCAGCATCGCCTTGGTGTCCCAGCCGCTGCGCACGAAGTCGACGGCCAGCGTGTCGAGGAGTTCGGGGTGCGTCGGCAGGTCGCCTTGCATGCCGAGGTTCTCGCTGGTCGCGACCAAGCCGGCGCCGAAGACCTGGGCCCAAAGGCGGTTGATGATGACACGTGAGGTGAGCGGGTGCCGCGGGTCGGTCAGCCAGCGGGCGAGCCCCAGGCGATTCTTCGGGAGCGAGGCGTCCCAAGGGAAGATCCGCGTAGGCACGCCGGGCTCGCAGGGCTTGGCAAGGTCCGGCTTGTCGTATTCGCCGCGTGTCAGCACGTAGGCCTTCGGAGCGAGATCGGAATGCTCCATTGCGAAGAACGCCGGGGCGCTTTCCTGGTGCGCCGCCAAGGCGCGCTGCGCCGCCTGAAGGCGCGTCCAAGCCTGGGCATAAGCCGGGTCGACGCGCAGGCGCGCATGCTCGGACAGAATCGCAGGCGGAAGGCCGGACGCTTCGGCCCCATGCAGCACGGCGACCTCGGCCGCGGTGAGCGCGGTGCGCCATAGCTGGATCTCATCCAGCGAACCGTTACGGAAGCCGGCATCCCGTGAGCGGGAACCGATCTCAAGGGGGTTGTCGCGAGGCTTGGCGTGCAAGGTGTCCCGCACGACCGTCGTCTTCGCTTCGCGTCCGTCCAGATAGACGCGCAGGCCCGCCGCCCGGGAGGAACCGTCGTATGTGACCGTCACGCGACGCCAGCCGCCGACCGGGAGTTCGTCCGTGGTCTCGACCGAGGCCGCGCTGTTGGGCCAGAGGTGGATCATGCTCCAGCGAAGCTTGCCCTGCGCGATCAGCAGCTCGACGCCGGTCGCGTCGCCATCGCCGGTATAGAAGCCCGTGGAATGCAGCACCGTCGCCCGCGCGTTCCTTTCGCCAAGGCGCACGAAGGCCGAGAAGGTGAAAGGATCGAAGCGCCCGAGCTGCTTGAAATCCGGAAGCTTGAAACCGGCATCGCCGTCGAACTTCACCGCCTGACCTTTCACGCCGGGCGTGAGTTGCAGGTCTTCCGGCGAGCCGCGCCGCTCGAAGACGGCCGGCTTGCCTCCCGCGACGGCGTCCTCGACGCCCGACTTGACAAAGGACTCGAGCGGGAAGTGCGCGACGGGGGGAGGCGTTTGCACCGCCGGCTTACCGAGGTGTTCCGAGCGGACGGCGGAAAGGGCCATCTCGGCGACGGTCACGGCGGCACGGAGTTCTGCTTCCTTCTTCCGTTCGGCATCATCCTTGTAAAGGCGCACGAACGGAGGCGGAACTTCCCCGTGATATGAAAGCAGCCCGTTCTCGTTCTGGTCGCCGAACATGGCGGCCATCGAGAAGTAGTCGCGCTGGGAGATGGGGTCGTACTTATGGTCGTGGCAGCGGGAGCACTCCATCGTCAGCCCCATGAAGCCGTAGCCGGCGGTCATCACGCGGTCGTTGATGCCGTCCTGGCGAAACTCCTCGGCGATCGAACCACCCTCGAACGTCATCCGATGGAGCCGGTTGTAGGCCGTCGCGACCCGCTGATCCTGCGTGGGCGAGGGCAGGAGGTCACCGGCGAGCTGTTCGGTGAGGAACTGGTCGTAGGGCTTGTTCTCGTTGAAAGCCTTGAGCACCCAGTCGCGCCAGGGCCAGGCGAACATCGCCTTGTCGCCCGTGTAGCCCCAGGTGTCAGCGTAGCGGGAGAGATCCAGCCAGCCGACCGCGAGGTGTTCGCCGTAACGGGGCGAAGCCAGCAAAGCGTCGACTCGACGTTCGTAGGCGTCGGGCGCGGTGTCGGCCAGGAACGCGGTGACTTCGTCATTGGTCGGCGGCAAGCCGGTCAGCGCGAAGGAGGCGCGGCGGAGAAGGGTGGTGCGATCGGCTTCGGCGGAAGTCTTCAGGCCCGCCTGGGAGGCCTTGGAGGAAATGAAGGCGTCGATCGGGTCTCGCCCCCAGGTCTTGTCCGCGACCTTGGGCACAGGCTGGGACTGAGGACTGACGAAAGCCCAGTGTGGGTCGTACTTGGCGCCTTGCTTGATCCAACGCGTCAGGACGTCCTTCTCGGCGGCCGAAAGGGGCCGGTGCAATTCCGGAGGCGGCATGATCTCCTCCGGATCATCGGAGCGCAGGCGGTGAACCATCGCGCTCTTTTCGACATCGCCCGGCACGATCGCCCGATCGCCGCTCTTGAGCTCCTTGGTCGCGCCGGCGAACTCATCGAGACGCAGGCCCGCCTTGCGGCCTTTGTCGGCGTCAGGACCATGACATCCGTAGCAACGATCCGAAAGTATCGGCCGCACCTCACGGTTGAAATCCACCGGGGCATCCGCCGCCCAGACGAACGTGGATGACAGCATACAGGCGAAACTGAGCGCGGAAGCACGCATGGGGTGCAGACACTCAACTTCCCTGACCTGTTCCTGTCCAACCGGGATTCCCGCCTGAGGTTTACCTCTCATCTCATTTTCTTTCCATTGGCTCCGGCCCGAGTTCGTCATTTGCTCGCTCGATGCCTTTCGGTCGAATGCGGAGCGACTTACTTGGCCCTTTTTTGACGTTACGCATCGGCCTCCATGTTTAACGACCGATTCGGTCATATTTATCATAAAAGAGTGATTTCAGTCATTTGGACTTGCAAAAAGGTCTTAAATGACCCGAATACGGGCATGGCGACCAAACTCTTCGGCACGGACGGCATCCGCGGCAAGGCGAACGAATATCCGATCACGCCCGAGATCGCCTTGCGCATCGGGCAGGCGATCTCGCGCGTCCTGCGCTCCAGCGGCGCCAATCATAACCGCGTCATCATCGGCAAGGACACGCGGATCTCCGGCTACATGCTCGAGACCGCGTTGACGAGCGGACTGGTGTCGAGCGGGATGGATGTCTTCCTGGTCGGACCGATGCCGACACCTGCGGTCGCGCATCTCACGAAGTCGATGGGCTGCGGCGCGGGCATCATGCTCACGGCCTCGCATAATCCCTATGAGGACAACGGGCTCAAGATCTTCGGACCCGACGGGTTCAAGCTTTCGGACGACCTCGAGGCCCTCGTCGAGCAGGAAGTGCTCTACGACGTGAAGGCCAACGGCGTGACCGGCGACAAGATCGGCAAGGCCTATCGCATCGATGACGCCCGGGGACGTTACATCGAGTTCGTCAAGCAGAGCCTCGGCAACGCGCACCTCGACGGGATGAAGATCGTCGTCGACTGCGGCCACGGCGCCGGCTACCTGCTCGCTCCGCTCATCTTCAAGGAACTGGGCGCCAAGGTCGTGAAGCTCGGCGTCGAACCGGATGGCGTCAACATCAACGCCGGCGTCGGCGCGCTTCATCCGGAATTCGCGGGCAAGGTCGTGAAAGAGCAGGGGGCCGACGTGGGCATCTCCCTTGATGGCGACGCCGACCGGGTCATCTTCTCCGACGCCAGCGGCGCGAGCGTTTCCGGCGATCGCATCCTCGCGCTTTGCGCCTTGGCGTTGAAGGAAGAAGGCAAGCTCTCCGGCAACACCATGGTCTGCACGGTCATGTCCAACCTCGGCCTCCATGAGGCGATGCGGAAGGCGGGCATCGGCGTGATCACCACGGCCGTCAGCGACCGTCATGTGATCGAAGCGCTGCGGAAGGGCGGTTACGCCTTCGGCGGCGAGAATTCCGGCCACCTGATCTTCGCCGACTATGCCTCCACCGGGGACGGCATCCTGAGCGCCCTCCAGGTGCTCCGCTTCATGCGGAAGAAAGGCGCGACGTTAGCCGACCTGGCGGCCGGCATGCGCGAGTACCCTCAGGCGCTCGTCAACCTCAAGGTCAGGTCCCGCATCCCCTTGGTGCAGCTCAATGCCCTGCAGGAGGAGATCCGCAAGGCCGATGCCGCGTTCGGCAACGCCGGGCGTCATCTGATCCGATACTCCGGCACCGAGAACAAACTGCGCATCCTGGTCGAGCATCAGGACGAGTCGGAAGTCGAACGCTGGTCCCAGTCCTTCAAGTCGGCGGTCGAAGCCGATTTTGAGAGCATCTAAATGGCCACTTTTCATATTCCTGCGACGGGCGCGACCGTCGGTTGCCATCCGCTGACCTTGACGCGCGCCTTGGCCGACTTTCCTTTGGCTAACTTGCCGCTTCGTCGCCACCAGCAGGCAGCGCTGTTGTCGGCGGGGTTGACCGAAGCCCCGGGAACTGAGGCCGACCTGACCGCGCATCCGTCAGCTTGGTTCGCTCCGGCGGAGTTGGCTACGTTCGTCGCCGATGCCTCCTACGGTTCGCTGATCCAGGCGGACGGCGTGGTGCTTCTGCGTCGTCAGGCCGGCAGCCGCGAGCTTCGGGCTACCCAGTCGTTCGCCATCGAGTTCAGCTGGGATCTCCTTCGGGCCAACGTCGAGGCCATGACCGCCCGCAAGACCTACGTCCAAGAATCCGGAGCGCATCCTTCGCTCTACGTCGACGGGCGGCTCCAGGTCGGCAAGGGCACCAAGATCCTGCCGGGCGTCGTCATCGAAGGCGACGTCATCATCGGCGACCACTGCAAGGTCGGTCCGAACTGCTACATCCGTGGGTCGACTTCGATCGGGGACAAGTGTCACGTGGGTCAGGCCGTCGAAATCAAGAACTCGATCCTCCTGCCGGGTACCAACGTCGGCCACCTTTCCTACCTCGGCGACTCGATCCTCGGCGAAAAGGTGAACTTCGGCGCCGGCACCATCACGTCTAACCTGCGTCATGACGGCGGCACGCATCGTACCCCGGTCGAGGGTCGCCTGCTCGACACCGGCCGGCGCAAGCTCGGCGCGATCGTCGGCGACGGCGTCCACACCGGCATCCACACCTCCCTTTATCCGGGGCGAAAGCTCTGGCCGAAGACCACCACCTTGCCCGGCGCCGTCGTCGACAAGGACCTCATGGCCTGACCATGTGCGGCATCGTCGGATATGTCGGTCGGCATGCGGCGGCACCGATCCTGCTCGGCGGACTTCGCCGCCTTGAATACCGGGGCTACGACTCCGCAGGGCTCGCGGTCCAGGAAGGGGCCTCGCTCCTGACCTTGCGCGCCGTGGGCAAAGTCGCCCGTTTGGCCGACAAGGTCCGCGCCGAATGGTCCGAAGGCCGTCAGGCCGCCTGCGCGGTCGGCATCGCCCACACCCGTTGGGCGACGCACGGCGCCCCGACCGAAGCGAACGCCCATCCCCATGCCGACGCTTCGGGCCGCATCCGGCTGGTGCACAACGGAATCATCGAGAATTACCGGACGCTCCGGACCAAGCTCGAATCCAAGGGGCACGTCTTCGCCTCCGAGACCGATACCGAGGCCGTGGCCCGGCTCGTCGGCGAATATTACAAAGGTGACCTGCGCAAGGCCGTCATCAGCGCGCTGCGTCAGGTCGAAGGCGCTTACGGCATCGCCGTCATCTCCGCCGACGAACCCGGCCGCCTCGTCGTCGCCCGCAAGGGCAGTCCGCTGGTCATCGGCGTCGGCGAAGGCGAGTGCCTCGTCGCTTCGGACCCTTCGGCCCTGATCGCGCATACGCGCCGCGTCATCTACCTCGACGACGGCGACGTCGCCCTCGTCACCGCGGATTCCGTCGACATCACCGACCTGGACCATGCGCCGATGGACCGGGACGTCGCCGAACTCGAGTTCGAAGCCGGGGCGGTCGAGAAGGGCGGCTACGCCCATTTCATGCTCAAGGAGATCCATGAGCAACCGGAGTCGGTCCGGAACGCCTTGCGCGGACGGCTCGATCTCCTGAACGGCACCGCCGTGCTTTCCGGCATGGGCGCCACCGCCCGTGAACTCCTTGACCTCCAACGCATCGTCATGATCGGCTGCGGGACCTCGCTGCATGCCGGTATGGTCGGTGATTTCGCCTTCGAGGACCTCGCGGCCCTCCAGGCCGAAGTCCAGCCCGCCGCCGAATTTCGCTATCGCAATCCGCTCGTCGACGGCCGCGACCTCGTCATCGCCATCTCCCAGTCGGGCGAGACCGCCGACACCTTGGCCGCCGTGAGGGAAGCCAAGGAGAAGGGCGCCATGATCATGGGGCTCGTCAACGTCGTCGGCTCCACGATCGCGCGGGAGGCCGGCCGAGGTGTCTACCTGCACGCGGGGCCGGAGATCTCCGTGGCCTCCACCAAGGCCTTCACCGGTCAGGTCGCCGTGCTCCTGCTCATGGCCTTGAAGCTGGGGCGGGGACGCCGCCTTTCCCGCGAGCGCGGCCTCGCCTTGGCGGCCGAGATCGGCCGCTTGCCCGAGCTTATCGAAGCCGTCCTGAAGCAGGATGCCGCCATCGCCAAGGTCGCCGAGTCCATGGCGAAGCATGAGCATGCCTTCTTCCTCGGACGCGGCCCGATGCACCCCGTCGCCTTGGAGGGCGCCCTCAAGCTCAAGGAGATCTCCTACATCCACGCGGAAGGGTATCATGCCGCCGAGCTCAAGCATGGGCCCATCGCCTTGCTTACGCCCGGCATGCCGGTCGTCGTGCTCGCCAACCGCTCACCGGTCTTGGACAAGACCCTGGGGAACGCCGAGGAGTGCAAGGCCCGCGGCGCGCACATCATCGCGATCGTCACCGACGGCGGACCCGAAGCCGCGGTCGCCGACGAGGTCATCCGGATTCCGGACTGCGACCCGCTGGTCGCGACGATCCCGGCGGCCGTGGCCTTGCAGCTTTTGTCCTATCATGTGGCCCGCCTGCGCGGTTGCCCGATCGACCAGCCGCGCAACTTGGCGAAGTCGGTGACCGTCGAGTAAGGGAATCGCCTCAGCGATACACCCCAGACCCTTGCCGTTGCGGCGGGTGGTCACGCGGTCTTCCTCGAGACGTCATGAATGAACGCTCCAAGAAGAAGTGCCGTTGCTGCCGCAAGACCAAGCCGTTGGACCTGTTCCATCGGCTGGAAGGCACGGCGGCGATCCACCCTTTCTGCCGCCCTTGCCTGGGCGCGGCGGCCCGCCGGCGCTCCGCCTTGCGCGGTCAGCGTCGGACGGACACCACGCGAGCCTGCGCGCAGTGCGGGCAGGATCTCCCTGTGCAGATGTTCCACTGGCTGCGGGCTTCGGGCAGCTACCATAGCTACTGCCGCCCGTGCCACGCGGCGTACATGGCCGAACGCTACCGACGCCTGCAGGGCGAACGACGTCGTGCTTGAAA
>Ga0222712_10001401_pt1 | contig 29809 bp, 23 predicted proteins | sample C33_657DmetaG_FD_165043 | JGI IMG/M metagenome (GOLD analysis project Ga0222712, IMG submission 165043) | Estuarine water microbial communities from San Francisco Bay, California, United States - C33_657D | ecosystem: Environmental > Aquatic > Marine > Unclassified | place: USA: California... | reverse complement strand
GGGTGAATGCTTGGCCGCGGGGAATTGCGCCGGTGGGACCGTCGGGTCGTTCGGCTGTGATTGATTTTCAATATATGTGGGTCTTGCAAAATGCGGCGGAATTAGAAAGGTATTTTGGATATCCAGAGATGGCGGCAAAATACGAGGCGAAAGTGAAAGCGTTAAAGCCTGTCTTGAGCGCCTTGTATTGGGATGCCTCGCGGGGGTTATATGCAGATACGGAGGTACATGATAAATTTTCGCAGCATGCTAATTCATTGGCGATTTTGGCCGGAATGCCGGCTGCTGGTGTGGCAGATAAATTGTTAGCCGATAAAAATATGGCGCAGGCGACGATCTATTTTAAGTATTATCTGCATTTAGCTTTGGCCAAAGCAGGAAAAGGAAACGACTACTTGAAATGGCTTTCTATCTGGAAGGAAAACATTGACATGGGATTGACAACCTGGGCGGAAACATCGGATATTTCTACGTCGCGTTCTGATTGCCATGCTTGGGGCTCTAGCCCGAACATCGAATTCTTTCGTATTGTATTAGGAGTGGATTCAGATGCGCCGGCATTTGCTAAAGTAAAAATCGAGCCGCATTTAGGTGAACTTTTGCAAGCAGAGGGTATTGTGCCACATCCGCAGGGTGAAATTCAAGTAAGTTATAAACCTGGAAGCGCTTCAATTACATTGCCTGGGACGGTCAGTGGAAGTTTTGTTTGGCAAGGAAAGAAATTCCCATTAAGAGCTGGAAAAAATTTATTGACTATCCCTAGGTAGGATAGGATGGTTGAATGCTTTTGCCTCTGTAGTTTTAAGAAAAAAATAGAACCATGTACAAACACGTATCTTATCTCTGGGATGATGCCAAAGCAGCGGCACTCGCAGGAAATGAAGTCGACTTATTCATCTACCGTTCCAATATTTTAGGAGCGGATTTACGCATCACGAATTACGGCGGGGGAAATACCTCGGTGAAATTGCAGGATAAAGACCCGTTGACAGGTTCTGAAACCGAAGTGATGTGGATCAAAGGCTCCGGTGGTGATATCGGTACCTTGAAGAAGTCGGGCTGCGCTGCTTTGTACGTGAATCGCTTACGTTCGTTGACCAATGTCTATCGTGGTCTAGAACACGAAGATGAGATGGTGGAATTATTCAATCATTGCATTTTTGATTTGTCTTCCAAAGCCCCGTCCATCGACACACCTTTGCACGGCTTCTTACCTTTCAAACACATAGATCACTTGCATCCGGATGCGGCGATTGCGATTGCTGCATCGAAAGATGGGGAGCAAATTACCAAAGACTTGTTCGGTGGATTAATTGGCTGGGTAGGCTGGCAACGACCAGGCTTCGATTTAGGTTTGCAATTAAAGGCCTGTTTAGATGAAGCAGCTTCACGCGGTGTCCAATTGCGTGGTATCATGCTAGGCTCACACGGTTTATTTACGTGGGGCGATACGTCCTATGAATGTTACGTTAATACCTTAGAGGTCATTGAAAAATGTGCGGAATACATTGAGTCGAAAACGGCTACCGTTTTTGGCGGGGCACGCATGTCTTCTTTTTCTGCGGAAGAAAGAGCGACTAAGGCAGCTGCCTTAGCACCCGTTTTGCGAGGATTTTGTTCGTCACATGTGCAGATGGTGGGGCATTTCTCCGACGATGAGCGTGTTTTGCAATTCATCAATTCGAATGATTTAGATCGTTTGGCACCTTTAGGAACCTCTTGCCCAGATCACTTCTTGCGGACGAAAATTTCGCCATTGGTCTTGGGATCGGATGTTTCCGTGGAGGCATTGACGCCTTTGTTCGAGGATTACCGCATCATGTACGGATCGTATTACGATTCTTGCAAACATGCGAATTCCCCTGCGATGCGTGATCCAAATCCAGTGGTGATTTTATATCCTGGTGTGGGGATGTTTACTTTTGCCAAAGACAAACAAACGGCTCGCGTTGCCGCCGAGTTTTATACGAATGCCATCAACGTGATGCGTGGAGCAGAGGCGATTTCGTCTTACACGTCATTGCCTCGTCAAGAAGCCTTTGATATTGAATACTGGTTGTTGGAAGAAGCCAAACTCCAACGCATGCCTAAGCCCAAAGCTTTATCCGGCCGTGTCGCATTTGTGACAGGATCGGGAGGGGGAATCGGTAAGGCAATTGCTAAAAAAATGGCTCAGGAAGGCGCTTGCGTAATTTTAAATGACGTGAACGCAGATCGTTTGGCGGAGGCTAAAGCTGAGTTTATTGGTTTATTCGGTAAAGATGTCGTTTCGACCGTGATTGCCGATGTGACGAATCAGGAATCTATTGAGGCGGCAATGAAGCAAGCTTGCTTGGATTTTGGTGGGGTTGATTTAATCGTGAACAATGCGGGAATTTCCATTTCGAAAGGGATTTTGGACCATACGCAGGCCGACTGGGATAAATTATATGACATATTAGTGAAAGGACAATACTTGGTTTCGCAAGCGGCGATTGCTGTGATGCGCAAGCAGGGATTAGGCGGGGACATCGTGAATATCGTCTCAAAAAACGCCTTTGTTGCGGGTCCGAATAACGTCGGTTACGGCAGTGCGAAAGCAGCACAGGCACACATGACCCGTTTGTTAGCAGCGGAATTAGGACCAGATCATATCCGTGTGAATACCGTCAACCCGGATGCGGTCATCGCAGATTCGAATATCTGGGCAGGAGGCTGGGCCGAAGGTCGCGCCAAAGCATACGGCATCACCGTAGCTGAATTGCCAGCCTATTACGCGAAACGTACCCTTTTGAATGAATCGATTTTGCCTGATGACATTGCTAACGCCTGTTTTGCATTCGTGGGAGGCTTATTAAATAAGTCAACTGGAAATGCCTTGAACGTTGATGGTGGTGTGGCTGCAGGATTTTTAAGATAATGATGATGAATATTTCGAACCATAACGATGCTTTATTAGCACAGCACAACCGCCGACTGGATTTCTTGAAATCCGAGGTGAATTTGCCAGCAGGCATTTTGCAGAAATTAAAGGATTTTCAAATTGCGATTCCATCTTGGGCCTTAGGCACAGGAGGAACCCGTTTCGGTCGATTCTCAGGCGGAGGCGAACCGCGAAATTTGGAAGAAAAAATCGCCGATGTGGGTTTATTGCACGCCTTAAATCAGTCTTCAGGTGCGATTTCATTGCACATTCCTTGGGATATCCCTACGGATCCTGCGGCGATTCGCACGCTGGCAGCCCAACACGGTTTGGCATTCGATGCGGTGAATTCAAATACCTTTCAAGATCAAGTGGATCAGGCTCATTCCTATAAGTTCGGATCTTTGCAAAACGTTTCTGCAGCGACTCGGAAACAGGCAATCGATCACAACATTGAGGTAATTAAGCACGGAGTCTCGCTTGGATCGAAGGCATTAACCGTTTGGTTATCGGATGGTTCTTGTTTTCCTGGTCAACTAAACTTCCGTCACGCCTATGAGCGCACAGTGGATAGTTTGCGAGAGATTTATGCGGCGTTACCGGCTGATTGGTCTTTGTATTTGGAATACAAAGCCTATGAGCCGAACTTCTATTCGACGACCGTAGGAGATTGGGGTGCGTCGTACTCGATGGTGAATAAATTAGGGCCACAAGCAAAGACTTTGGTGGATTTAGGGCACCATTTACCGAATGCCAATATCGAGCAAATCGTTTCGATTCTTTTGATGGAAGGTAAATTAGGTGGTTTCCACTTCAACGATTCAAAATACGGCGATGATGATTTGACAGCAGGTTCAATCAAACCATACCAATTGTTCTTAATCTTCAACGAATTAGTGGACGGAATGGACGCGAAAGGAATGAATCATGCCAAAGATTTAGGTTGGATGATCGATGCTTCACACAATGTGAAGGATCCTTTGGAAGATTTATTGCAATCGGTGGAAGCGATTCAAATCGCCTATGCCCAGGCTTTATTGGTCGATCGAAAAGGTTTGGAAGCAGCTCGTGAAGCAAATGATGTGGTGCGTTGCCAAGAAATTTTACAAGCTGTGTTCCGTACGGATGTACGCGCATTAGTGGCACAAGCACGTTTGGAATTAGGCGGAGCTTTGGATCCGATTGCTTTGTTCCGCCAAGAGAAATTGCGTGATCAATTAATTAAGGCACGCGGTGCTAAAACGGTAGCGACGGGTTTATAAACTATGAGTGTTAGAACACCTGTTATTGCGGTATTTGACATCGGAAAGACGAATAAAAAGGTCTTTCTGTGGGATACTGCGTTTCAGATTGTGTTTGAAAAACAAAAGCATTTTGCAGAGATAGTGGATGAAGATGGATTTCCTTGCGAGGATTTGCCTGCACTTCAGCAATGGATTGTTGCTACGTTTACAGAACTCTGCCAAATGCCTGAATTCGAACTCATTGGTTTGAATTTTTCCGCTTATGGCGCTTCGTTTGTGTATGTGGATCGTACGGGAGAGCCGGTGGCGCCTTTGTATAATTATTTGAAACCTATGGCCGCGCCTTTTCCCTATGCGGACTTTGGTGGAGAGGCGGAATTTGCACGTAAAACGGCATCGCCCATCTTGGGGAGTTTAAATTCAGGTCTACAAGTATATGAGGCACGTTTAAAGCCATTTTGGCCGGAGGTATTCAAAGCCTTTCATTTTCCCAATTACTTAGCTTCCCTGTTTACGGGGAAATTCTTGTCCGAGATTACGTCGATTGGTTGTCATACCGCTTTATGGGATTTCGACAAAGGGCAATACCATCCGTGGGTATCCTCTATTGAAGATAAGTTAGCGCCTATTTCTGATGCGGGTTTTATCGCCCTTGATGGCATTCATTATGGGTTTGGTCTTCATGATTCCTCGGCAGCTCTTGTGCCGTATTTGCGTAGCATTCCGGAGCAATTTGTACTATTATCTACTGGTACCTGGTGCATTGCGATGCATCCTTTTAACGAATCGCCCCTAACAGCAGATGAATTAGCGAATGATGTGTTGTGTTATTTACAGCCCAATGGGAAGCCCGTGAAGGCATCTCGCTTATTTGGGGGGTATTTTCACGAAGAGCAGGTGGCTCTGATGGAGCAGCATTTTGGTGGATCATTTAAAGATTTGAAATTTTCAGACGAAGTGTTTGAATTAAAATCGAAAGCTTCTTCCGTTTTCGAATGTGCCTTCGCTTCGCGAAATTTAACTGATTTTACAGATTTGGCTTCGGCTTATGACCAATTCATGGTAGATTTGGTAGGTCAACAAATCTATAGTTTGAATTTGTTGCTGAAAGAGGCACCGGTCAAACAATTGCTTGTGGATGGAGGTTTTAGCAAGAACGAGTGGTACATGCGCTTGTTAGCGCGGGCCTTTCCCGAACTAGAAGTGTATGCCGCAGAAGTGGCACAAGCAAGTGCTTTAGGGGCTGCTTTACTGGTTTACGAAGGGGAATTACCCCAAAATTTAATTCAATTGAAACGATATTAGGATGCGCGTTGCCCTGTTTGTTCCTTGTTACATTGACCAATTCTATCCGCAAGTAGCGGTGGCGAGTTTGGAATTGTTGGAGAAACTGGGTTGCGAGGTTATCGTTCCTACTGACCAAACTTGTTGCGGCCAACCGATGGCAAACTCAGGATTTGCCTCATCCACGGAGGGTTGTGATACTAATTTTACTCACAATTTTGCCGGTTTTGATTACATCGTGGGACCTTCGGGTTCTTGCGTGTTGCACCTGAAGGAGCATCATCCTTCGGAGAAAATACGGAATTCGGTGTATGAGATTTGTGAGTTTTTAACGGACGTATTGAAAGTATCTAGCTTAACGGCCAATTTCCCACATCGTATCGGTTTGCACCAAAGTTGCCACGCACAGCGCGGTTTGCGTTTAAGTTCGATGTCCGAGCGAAATGAAAAGCCCTTCTCGAAGTTAGAAGAGCTACTGGGACTCGTGGAGGGTGTTGAAATATTAAAACCTGAACGCGCAGATGAATGCTGCGGTTTTGGTGGAACCTTCTGCGTAACGGAAGAAGCTGTTTCCGTGAAAATGGGACAAGACAGAATTAAAGAACACGACGTGAATGCGGTAGAATATATCGTAGGTGCGGATACTTCGTGCTTGATGCACATGGAAGGGATTTTGCGCCGTCAAGGTTCTAATATCCAAGTGAAACACATCGTAGAAATATTGAATCATGATTAGCCACGCTGAAGCTTCGGAGAAATTTATTGCGGATGCTGAGCGAACGGATTGGCATGATGAAACCTTGTGGTTTGTCCGCGAAAAACGCGATAAGGCATCTAAGGTTTTACCCGAATGGGAAGCGCTTCGTGAACATGCCTCCCAAATCAAAGATCATACCCTAGCGAATTTAGGCAGCTATTTGCAAGCCTTCGAAGCGAAAGCGCAAGCAAATGGAATTAAAGTCCATTGGGCGAAAGATGCGGCAGAACACAACGAGATCGTTCACCAGATAATTGCCGATCAAGGTGCTAAAATCTTGGTGAAAAGTAAATCCATGCTGACGGAGGAATGCCATTTAAATGATTATTTGGCAAATAAAGGCATTGAAGTGGTCGATACGGATCTAGGTGAACGCATTGTTCAATTCCGTAATGAAGCGCCTAGTCACATTGTTTTGCCTGCGATTCACCTGAAAAAAGAGGATGTAGGGGAAACATTTCACCAGCATTTAGGAACTCCTAAAGGCAATAAAGATCCCCAGTTTCTGACAGAGGCGGCGCGCCAACATTTGCGCGGGCATTTTCTCGCTTCTGAAGTGGCCATCACCGGAGTGAACTTCGCCATTGCGGAAACAGGTGAATTTGTGGTTTGCACGAATGAAGGAAATGCGGATATGGGGGCGCATTTAGCCCAAGTCCACATAGCCTGTATGGGTATCGAAAAGATTATCCCCAAAAGAGAGGATCTAGCCGTGTTTTTGCGTTTGCTAGCTAGAAGTGCTTCAGGGCAATTGATCACGACCTATTCCTCTCATTTTCATAAACCTCGAGAAGGACAAGAGATGCACATCGTTTTGTTAGACAATGGTCGCACACGTCAACTTGCCGATCCGAAATACAAGAATTCGTTGAAGTGCATCCGTTGTGCGGCTTGTTTTAATACGTGTCCTGTGTACCGTAGGAGTGGTGGCCATAGTTACCATCAACCCGTTGCAGGGCCGATTGGCTCCATTTTAGCGCCTAATATTGACAAGAAGGCCAATGCAGATTTGCCTTTTGCTTCCACGCTTTGTGGTTCTTGTTCGAATGTCTGCCCAGTGAAGATTAATATCCACGAGCAATTGTGGTTTTGGCGTCAAGACTTGATGGCAGCTGGATTAGCTCCAGTAGGCAAAACGATAGGCATGAAGCTGATGGCGTTAACCTTAGCCCATCCGGCGATTTATCGAATAGGAGGGTCGCTACTGCGGAGATTTGCACCCCTATTAAATTCCCGATTAAATCCTTGGTACAAACAAAGGGAGATGCCAGAAACACCCAAGGAGAGTTTTCAAGAATGGTATAAGAAACGATGAGCGCAAGAGAAGAAATATTAGGGAAAATTCACGCGCAAAGCGAAATAAATCATCCAGGCGACTTTAAAGGGGCATCGGAAGATTTTGATTTCAACGCTTCTTTGGAGGTGGTAGGAGCTCGTGTTTTGACTGCAGAAGAGTTAGAAATCCAATTTCCCGAAAGACGTCGCTATGAAAAAATTCTGGATGGTTTGAGTTTAGCCGAAGTGGAAGTGTTAGAAATCGATGGGGAATTTGGCGTGGCTGAAAATGGGGCGATTTGGTTAACAGAGGAAGCCTTGCCACATCGGGTGGCGCCGTTCATATGCCAACATTTGGTCATCAACGTTTCTAAAATAGTGCCGAATATGCACGCCGCTTATGCGGAGTTAAATAAGCCGAACTCGAGCTTCGGTTTGTTTTTAGCCGGTCCATCGAAGACTGCGGATATTGAGCAATCGCTTGTGATTGGGGCACATGGCGCTCGGAGTTTGACCGTGGTAATTCGCGCTTAATTTTGTATTTTTGCTTCGTATGAAGCCCATTTTCTTCTTTTTTATCCTGATTTTCCAGTTGTCAGCGCAAGCCTTTCAAGGCACGCAGGAGAAAATCCAACGTTACAAACCCTTCATTGATTCCTTGTCTCTAGTCTATGGGATTCCTTCGAAATTAATTATTGGGGTAGGGATCTGTGAATCCGGTTTTGGCCAGTCTAAACAATCCATTAAACAAAATAATTACTTTGGTTTACGCGGTAAATACGTACGTAAAAAGAAGTCGAGTTTTAAACATTATGCGAGGCCAGAGGATAGTATGGTAGATTTTTGTGAGGTTTTGGCTAGCAAAAAATACTACACAAACTTGAAAGGGAATCCGGATCCGATGAAGTGGACGCGAGCAATGGCGAAGGCGCATTATGCCGCGAATGCGAAACGCTGGATTAGGTTAATGAAAAAATCCTTTACGTTGATTGATTAGATGAAAAGGTTTTATCTGTTTTGGGCGGCTCTTTGTTTTATTTTAGCGTGTTCTGCGCTGTATTTGTACAGTTATATGCCCAGCACGTATTTATTTGCAGATCAAGAAATTAAGAAGTTATTCGAGATAGAAAAACCCGTGGAACAGGTTTCGGAAATTATCACGGTAGAGAAAATTGACACGATTCCCACGTATGTCGTCCCTGCAGATACAGCCCAAATGGTCTATTCTGCCATTCCTGAGCCTATTTTGCCGGACTCGAGTGTGGATGATTCCACGCAGCACCGGGTATTGTTAATTGGTGATTCAGAAGCTGGAGGTATGAAGAATGTCTTGAACGATTATTGCCAAAGCAACGGCCACAAACTCGTCGCCACCGTCGAATGGGCATCTGCCACTTCCTTGAACTTTGCGAAATCCGATACGATTTCCAAGATTATCAAACGCTACCGTCCCACTTTCGTTTTCGTTCTTTTCGGTCTAAATGAAGTCCTAGCGAAGGATTATTCTACCCGAAAAAACCTCGCAAAAAGTTTTCATAAACGCCTGAACGGCCTACCGTATGCTTGGATAGGACCTACGAATTGGGGCTATGATTACGTGGTTTCAGACGCCTTTCAGGCAGCAGCTGATTCCGCTGCCTTTTTCTCGTCTAAGCATTTAGTTTTACCTAAAGCGACCGATGGCAGACATCCTTCCTTGCCGGGATACCGTATTTGGATGGGAAATGTGGCGAATTGGTTACAGGAATCGAGTCGTTGGAAGATACGGATGATGCCGCCAGAGCGGTTTGGGTATCCGAAAAAATACAAAGCAATTGTGTTAAATGCAGCAGATTATAGAGGTTATTAAGCAGGCGTTTGGGTCGATCCCCTTTGAGCAGCTCCTTCGTGAATTCATGCTGTATTCCACGAAAGAGCCCTGGTTTTTTACGGAGTTTTCGTTCCTATTTACATTCGGGATTTTTCTCTTTTTCTATGCGCTCCTTTTTACTCAAAATCCCCTGCGTAAAATCTATTTAATCGCCTTTAGTTTATTCTTTTACTATAAATCGAGCGGCCCATTTTTAGCCCTATTTGTATTCCAAATCATAGTTGATTTTCTTTTCGCTCGCAGAATCGAACGGTCCGAAGGCAACTCAAAACAAATTTGGATGAGCGTCGCCGTTCTGTTTAGCCTTTCTTTCTTGCTTTATTTTAAGTACCCTAACTTCATTCTAGAGAACACGAATTGGCTCTTATTGACGCACTTCGAGCCGGTGGATTTGTTCCTTCCCATCGGGATTTCCTTTTATACCTTTCAGTCGATTTCCTATATCGTGGACGTGTACCGCGGAGAGATTAGGTCCTCTAAAAGCTTCCTTGATTATGCCTTCTACATGACTTTTTTTCCGCACTTAGTGGCGGGCCCCATTGTTCGTGCGAAGGATTTTTTAGGCCAAATAAATTCCCCCGAAAACCTGGATGCGCGCCACTATAAAGAAAGTTTGTTTCGGATTGTGACCGGACTGATCAAAAAATTATTGATCGCTGATTACCTAGGGAAATACGTGGATATGGTGTTTGAAAACCCGGCCTTTTATACGGGAGGGGAGAATCTGTTGGGTGCTTTGGCCTATAGTTTCCAGATCTATTTTGACTTTTCTGGCTATTCCGATATCGCCATTGGATTAGCTTTGTTGTTAGGTTATCGCTTGAAGGAGAATTTTGAAAATCCGTATGGATCTTCGAATGTGACTGAATTTTGGCGCAAATGGCATATTTCCCTTTCCACCTGGCTGCGCGATTACGTCTACATTCCGTTGGGTGGAAATCGAAAAGGAACGTTTAATACCTATCTTTTTTTGTTGATCACGATGTTAGTGGGTGGTTTTTGGCACGGGGCTAGTTGGCAATTTGTTTGCTGGGGAGCCGCACACGGATTAGCGCTGGCACTTCATAAAGCGGTTCACAAGCACCTTCCGGAAGGCAAATGGATGGACTTAATAGGCGGTATTTTTACGTTCAGCTTTGTTACGTTCTGTTGGATATTCTTCCGGGCACGAGATTTTGATACGGCTGTGTTAATGCTGACTCAAATGGCCATAGCGACTTCGGAGGCTGATTTTGTTGGTTTCTGGTTTTCTCGGAATGAATTGGCTATTTTGCTCGTGGCCCTTTTATCTTGGACAATAATTCCCGGAAATTGGAAACGAAAAGCATTTGAAGGAACATTTTATGTGCCATCCTTCTTTTGGTTTTTCATCCTATTAGCAGCCCTCCAATTAATCATTCAATTCCGTGACACCTTAGTGCAACCCTTTATTTACTTTCAATTTTGAGGTATCTATTTCTGCTTTTCTGGGTGTTATCGCTTCCTCTTTTGGCCAAAGTGGATTCCACCGAAGTCTGCCATTCCAGCAACGTCATTCAGCGCGATTCAGACGTAGCTGAATTAGCACCTAAATGGAAATCCAGAACCTTGAAAGTTCTGCATCTTGGGGATTCCCACGTACAAATTGGTCATTTCTCAGGAGAGATAAAACGACTTTTGGGTGTTCAAAAGGAAGGAATTCAATTCCCTTACAGCCTTGCTAAAAGCGTTGATGGCCGAGTCTTTAAATCTAAATCGAGTGGTCGCTGGGAAGGAACTTCTATTCTTAAACAATCAACGGGTCGTAATATTGGTTTAGCCGGTTATGCCGTTTCTACGCGTGATAGTACCGCACAAATCACCTTTACTTTAAAGGATTCCTTGGCTACGTTGAATCAGATTCGGGTTTGGACTAATTCAGATTCTTGTGCAATGATTCCAGATGTAGGACCGGAATTTATGCTGGATAAACGTGGGCAAAGCGGAAACGTGGCCTATTGGGATTTTAAAAGCTATACCAATGTAAGTCAATTTACCCTTGCTCTTCAAAAAAGCGCTTCAAATCAAGATGAATTTACCCTGCATGGGGTGGAGATTTTGTCCAATGAAACCAGTGTCGATTACCAAGATTTAGGCGTGGCTGGAGCGCAGTTTACGCATTTGAAGTCGAGAGGGAATTTGGTTTTGGAGCAGATTGGGCTACTAAAGCCGGATCTACTGATCTGTTCATTTGGAACCAATGAAGCCTATAATGTCAATTGGAATCCTGCAACATATCGCCAGGCGCTCGTCGAATTTATGCAAGATGTGAAGTCCAAATCCCCTGGAACGGTTTTTCTATTCACCAGTCCACCCGATACGCGCAGTCAAAAACGCATCCCCAAATTTCAGCAGGAGGTCATTCAAACCATGTCTGATTTGCCTGCAGCCTATTATGATTTGAATCAGGTGATGGGTGGTTTTGGTTCAAGTGCAGAATGGGTAAAAAATGGTTGTTTCCTGAAGGATCAATTGCATTTAACGAAAGAGGGTTACCAATTGCAGGCTAAACTTTTTGTTTTGGCCCTATTCAAATCCTGGGGAGAATCTGCCGCCTCCGAAATTTTACAAAATCAGGTCAATCAGCACACAGTCAGCATTGGAATTCCTAAATAATTCCTATATTTAGTGCAAAACCTGTTTAATCTATGTCAGTTTCAAGAAGGAAATTTATAGGACAATCTGTTCTAGGTTTGGCTGCATTTAGCATCGTGCCACGCCACGTATTAGGAAAGGGCTTTTTAGCACCATCTGATCAATTAACCAAAGCGATTATTGGGACCGGAGGAATGGGTCGAGGGCACATCCCTTACGCGGGAACGCGGGTGGTTGCGCTATGCGATGTCGATAAGAAAAACCTACAGCTCGGATTAGATAAAGTAGAAAAAGGGGTTAAGTCATTTCACGATTACCGGGAGATGATTCAGTTGCCTGAAGTAGATATTGTTCACGTGGCTACTCCGCCGCATTGGCATGGCATTATGGCGGCGGATGCAGCTAGAGCTGGCAAGGATATTTGGTGCGAGAAGCCAATGACCCGAACCATCGGGGAGGGTAAACGCCTCAAAGAAGCCGTTCAGCAGCACGGACGTATTTTTAGATTGAATACGTGGTTCCGCTTTGAAGGCAACTTTTACGGAATGAACACCACGGTGAAGCCGATGAAAAAGGTGGTGGATTCTGGGCTATTGGGCTGGCCGTTGAAGTTTACAGTGAGTAAGCATACCGGTTTTGATTGGAAATTTTACTGGGTAGGGAAAACAGATTTGACGCCGCAACCGGTGCCTTTGGAATTAGATTACGAGAGCTGGTTAGGGCCAGCGCCTTACAAACCCTATAATGTGCATCGCACCCACCAAACCTTCCGCGGCTACTGGGATTACGATGGTGGTGCACTAGGAGATATGGGGCAACATTATTTGGACCCTATCCAATATATGCTGGGAAAAGATAACGAGTCACCGGTGTACATCGAAGTAGATGCGCCCGTGCAAGATAAAGATGCGGTGGGCATCTTTAATCGCATTACCTATACGTATGCGGATGGATGCCAAATCGTGTTAGACGGCGAAGCCAAAGACGAGAAAGTCGCTTATATCGAAGGCCCTAAAGGGAAATTATACCGCAACATGCAGTCGGATATTCCGGATTTGGCGAAAAAACTTGCCGAATTCCCGGATCCTGTCATGCAGCAAACGGATTTTGTCGATTCGGTTAAGAATCGTAAGAAATTTGCCTTGAATGAGGAAAATGGACACCGCTCTTGCACCTTAATTAACTTGGGTTTAATCGCGATGCGCGTACACCGCAACTTGAAATTTGACCCCATCAATCAAGTCATTGTGGGGGACGATGAGGCAAATCGCCTAATGGATCAACCGATGCGCGCACCTTATATTTTATAAAACGATGAGATATCTATTCCTATTTTTATTGATTGGTACCACGGTGTTCGCGCAAGACGCGAGCCGCGTGGAACAAAATCGCCTCCGTTCTCTAGCAGAGAAAGGTGACTTTACGAGCTTGAAATCAGCGGCTTATGCCCTAAAAGGCGCCTATGATCCCACGCAAGTGACGGAATCCTATATCCAAGCCATCTCGAAAAACAGAGCGGAATTGCTGGCCTATTTAGCGATTGGTTTGACGGAAAACGCGGAGATGAAAACCATGGCTCATTTGGATGCAGCGGTTTGGTTACAGCGTTACGCAGCATCAAGACCGCAGGTAATGGCCTTTATTTTGAAGAACTATTTGAGTGCGCCGCGCGATCTTCTGCTTTTAAAAGCGGCAAGTAAATCTTGGGATGCTTCGCACGCGCTAGCGTTTGTAAAAGCGATAGGTACTCATAAAGCGGAATGGGCTGTTCCAGTGATGCCTGCAGGTTATGTGAAGGAAAAAGCCCTGGCTTTGTTACAAGTGGGTGGAGTAAATAATCTGTCGACGGTGTGGTCTTTGTTAGCCTCTTCCTCTGAAGCCAATCTCGAAATAGCTGATTTTTGTACCTCATTAAAGGCTACTGATTTCTTTAAAAAGGCTTTAGTGAACTATGAAAATGCCAGCTTAGCTCAAAAATCAATTCTGCTCGTATATGGTTCCTCCCGTCAATGGCCGGAAGTAAAGCCTTTGGTTTGGCGCTCTGTTCAATCCAATTCATCCACCCGTTCGGTAGGATTTTATGCTTTGCCTTATTGGGTAACGGTAGCCGATTTTGACATCATTGCTGGCAAATTAGGGTATGCAGAACTGCCAAACGAGGTAAAATCTTTGCAACAGGCGATGACTCAAATCACTCGACAGGATGGAACCTTAAACAGTAAAATTACTGCCTTCGCTCTGCAAGCTAGTCAAAAAGCGAATTGGATTCCTTTCGTACAAGAAGTGGAAAACCTAGGCTGGTTGTATGCTGAAGCTAAGAAAACGAAAAATGAAGAGGCTATTCGCGCTTTCGCACGGATCAATGCGAAGTTGTTTAAAAATGTGGATCAACAGGTTTTGAACTACCGCAATGCGTTGGATTTAACGGCTAACTTGGAGACGCGGGAGCAGATTTTTAAGAGTTTGTTAAAATGCAATTCACTTTCAGCGATGCGTACGCTTTACCTCGGATTACAGGATCCTAATGTACGTCAAATTGCCGCCGATGGACTTGCAGCACTCTACCTAGCTAATCCTGATTTCAGAGGTCAAATGACAAAGGAGTGGGTCCAAGAAGTTTTCAATCAAATAACAGATCCAGCTGTAAGAGAGAAATTGAATGAAGCATTCAAAATAGCTGATCGTGGCTTTTATACGATGTATAACGGCCAAGATTTACGTGGTTGGAAGGGACTTGTAGCGAATCCAGTGAAGCGCAGAACAATGTCTGCAGATACCCTGGCTTTATTACAGGTAAAAGCGGATAAAATCATGCATGCAGGATGGGAAGCGAAAGGAGAGGAGCTGCATTTTACAGGGCATGGAGACAATTTGTGTTCGGTGAAAGACTACCAAGATTTTGAAATGTATGTCGATTGGAAAATCGAAAAGGACGGAGATGCCGGTATTTATTTGAGGGGATCTCCTCAGGTGCAGATTTGGGATATTGCACGTACGAATGTGGGGGCGCAAGTGGGTTCGGGAGGTTTGTATAATAACCAAACAAACCCGCGTAACCCCTTGAAAGTGGCGGATAATCCGATCAATGAATGGAATACCTTCCGCATCATCATGAAAGGTGAGCGAGTAACGGTATACCTAAATGGAGAATTAGTGGTGAATGACGTGCTTTTAGAAAATTATTGGGATCGCAAAATTCCGATTTTTGTCAAAGACGCGATAGAATTGCAAGCTCACGGGAATCACATCGTTTACCGCAATATTTATGTAAAGGAATTAAAGCCAGCGACTGCCTATGTGGCTCCAGAAGCAGACTTTACTACCTTATTTGACGGTTCTTCTTTGTTTAATTGGACCGGAAATACGACGGATTATTTTCCTTCGAATGGCGAATTAGTGGTGGATCCGACTCGTGGAGGAAAGGGTAATTTGTATACCAAAAAAGAATACGGTGATTTCCATCTAAAATTCGATTTTCAATTAACGCCAGGGGCTAATAATGGCTTAGGCATTCGCGCACCTTTAGAGGGAGACGCGGCTTATGTAGGGATGGAATTGCAGATTTTGGACAATACAGCGCCCATGTATGCGAAACTTCAACCTTATCAATACCATGGTTCCGTTTACGGAATCATTCCGGCGAAGCAAGGTTTCTTAAAACCGGTGGGAGAGTGGAACGAAGAAGAGGTAATCGCTCAAGGAAATAAAATCAAAGTAATTTTAAATGGAGAAGTTATTCTAGACGGGGATATCGCGCTGGCTACAAAAGACGGTACGGCTGATCACAAAGAACATCCAGGTTTGTTAAACAAATCAGGTCATATTGGGTTTTTAGGACATGGTTCTCCTTTGAAATTTAGAAATATTAGAATTAAAGAATTGATCAAGAAAAAATAGAAATATGGCTATCAATTGCACAGTTAACAAGAAAAAGGTCTCTTTGGATATTGATCCAAACACCCCCTTATTATGGGCGCTTAGAGATCATTTGTCCCTTTTAGGAACAAAGTATGGTTGTGGTATTGCTCAATGTGGAGCATGTACCGTTTGGGTGAATGGAGAACCAACGCGTTCTTGTGTATTGCCTATTTCTGCCGTGTCAAACGCACTAATTACCACGATTGAAGGACTGGATCCTGCCGGAAAACACCCGGTTCAAGTGGCTTGGGATGAGCTGGATGTTCCCCAATGTGGTTATTGCCAAGCAGGTCAAATTATGACTGCTGCGGGACTATTGAAAAAGAATCCGCAACCGACTGATCAGGAAATTGTCGATGGGATGTCTGGCAATATTTGCCGCTGTGGAACCTATCACCGTATTCAAGAAGCCGTAAAATTAGCCTCTAAAAAGACCAAGAAATGAAAACATCGAGAAGAGATTTTATTCAGAAAACCGCCTTATTTACAGGGGTATTTACCTTAGGTTTTGATTGGTTTTCGGCCGAAGCTTCCCCTATGGAGGTGGTGGCAGGAGCGGGTCGATTTAATGCCTTTTTGTCGATAGATAGCCTAGGCAAAATCACCTTATTTTCTCCCAATCCAGAAATTGGACAAGGAATAAAAACGGCTTTTCCAGTGGTAGTAGCAGAAGAATTAGATGTGGATTGGGCGCAAGTTCAAGTGGAACAAGCGAATCTAGATACGAAACAGTTCGAACGTCAATTGACGGGAGGTAGTGGCGCATTGAAACATTCGTGGGAGCGCTTAAGAAAGGCTGGCGCCACCGTGCGGAAGATGATGATGCAAGCGGCAGCGAATCAATGGAAAGTGGATGTGGCGCAATGCAAAACCTCGAAAGGATTTGTGTTAGGTCCAGCAGGCCAAAAAGCCTCCTACGGTTCCCTTGCCGAAGCGGCTTCTACATTGCCCGTTCCATCTGACGTTACTTTCAAGGATCGCAAGGATTATAAAATTATTGGAACGCGTGTAAAGGGTGTTGATAATAAAAATGTAGTTACTGGTAAGCCTTTATTTGGGATTGACATCCGCAAACCAGGGATGGTTTTTGCCCAAATCGTGCGTCCACCTTTTGGAGCAACCTTGAAATCGTTCTCGGCGGAGGATGTGAAGAAAATGCCTGGAATTTTAGATGTGGTGTCCTTTAAAAATAAGGTGGCCATTGTGGGTGAGAATACCTATGCCATCTTGCAAGCCCGCGCAAGTTTGACTTGCGATTATAGTTCTGAGGCGCCTTTGGAAAGCAACGATACCCATGCTAACTGGTTCGACGAAGGAATGAAATCTGATAAGGCACAGGTGATGCGTAAAGACGGCGATTTTGCTGCAGCCATCGCCTCAGCTGCTAAAGTAATCGAAGCGACTTACGAATGCCCTTTCATTTCGCATAGTCCCATGGAACCGATGAATTTCTTTGCAGATGTGAAGGCGGATTCGGTTTTACTGGCGGGACCCACACAAGTCCCACAACCAGCTCAAAAAGCTGTTTCGGATTTATTGAAAATTCCGGTGGATAAAATTCAAGTGGAATTGTCCAAAATGGGTGGAGGTTTTGGCCGTCGTCTAAGCAATGATTTTGTGTTAGAAGCCGCTGAATTGTCGAGCATCATTAAGAAACCTGTTTTGGTTATGTGGACAAGAGAAGACGATATGACTGGAGGGACCTACCGTCCGGCAGCTCGTTATCGTTTTAAAGCTGGGCTAGATAAAAATGGTGAAATAATTGCCTTTGCCTTAAGAGGTGTAGGCCTAAATGCGGGTAATTCCACTCGTCAAGATAATTTCCCAGTGGGTGCCATTGAAAATGTGTTGATTGAATCCATTGACCAAAAATCTGCTGTAACCACTGGACCTTGGCGCGCACCTATCACGAATTTCTTGGGATTTGCAGAACAAGCCTTCTTGGATGAGGTGGCAGAAGCCGCTGGAAAAGATCCAATTCAGATGCGTTTAGCCCTTTTGGAAAAAGTAAAAACGAAACCTGTAGGCAAAATAACCTATGAACCAGCTCGCTTCGAAGAAGTGATCAAGCAAGTAGCTGAAAAGGCACAATGGAAGAAGAAACCAGGTGTGCACCAAGGATTTAGCGTCTATTATTCTCACTTATCCTATGTGGCCCAAATCGCAGAAGTCAAAGTCGAAAAAGGCAAACCGAAAGTGACGAAAGTAACGGCTGTAACCGATTGTGGCGAGGTAGTTAACTTGAGTGGCGCTGAAAATCAAGTCAAAGGAGCCATCATTGATGGAATGGGTCATGCCCTATTTGCTAAATTGAATTTCCAAAAAGGAGTAGCCAGTCCTGCTAACTTTAATGCCTACCGGATGATTCGCGGAAATGAAATTCCGGTGATCGAGGCGCATTTTGTCAATAATGGAATTGCTCCTACTGGATTAGGCGAACCGGCTTTGCCTCCCACTGGCGGTTCCATTGCCAATGCCATTTATGCGGCGACTAAGAAACGTCATTACAAACAGCCGTTTAATTAGATGAAAATAACTTGGTTAGATAACCTTCGTGTAAATGCAACCATAGGCGTGATTTTAATTCACGCCTCGGCGACAATTTTGTTTCGATTTACGAAGGTTCCAGCTGATTATTGGTGGTTTGCGAATCTGTACAATGGAGGTTATCGTTATGTGGTACCCATTTTTGTGATGTTGTCTGGCGCTTTGTTATTGCCGCGCGAAGAAGCGATTGGCCCTTTTTTGAAGAAGAGTTTTATGCGCATCGTTTTGCCATTTCTCTTCTATAATTTGATCTTCTCTGTTTTTAACTGGCAGGTACGATTGCGCGGGAAGGCTTTTGGGTTTACCGATGGATTGACTTGGCTGGGAGAGCAATATTTTAACGGCGCGTCTTACCATTTTTGGTATATCTACATGATCGTGGGCATTTATTTATTCATACCCATCATTGGTCGTTGGATTAGGTCTGCTCCGGAATCGCATATCCAGTATTTTTTGGGTATGTGGGGTTTGACAATTTTGTTCAATAATCCTCATTTTCCGTATCTGAAGATACCAGTCGCATTAACGGATTTTACTGGCTATGTAGGCTATTTAGTATTGGGTTATTACTTGAGTACGAAGGAGTTTTCTTCCAGAATTAAAGGAAAGGCTTTAGCAATTTTTGTTTTAGGGACCCTCTGGACAATGCTTGGTTCCTATTACTTTACAGCGGAGAGCGGAAAGTTTTATGGTTTACTGTATGCTAATTTTTCGCCCAGCGTTGTTTTAGCTACAGCAGGCTTATTTTTGTTTTTCAGGTACCAAAACCTTGATATTCGCATTCTGACTCCTTTTCGTGATTGGGTGAGTTCACATAGCTATGGTATCTATTTAGTACATATTATCGTGTTGTTTTATTTGGCCAAAGCGGGTGTTTACGGTGAAATGCTTCACCCAAGTATCGCGGTGCCATTGACCGCACTGGCATGTTTGCTGATTTCAGGAGGAATCGTTTGGGTATTACGGAAAATACCCCTGATTAAATACGTGGCGGGTTGATTGATTGTGGGGGTATTTTTGTACATTCGTTAGAATACCTGTAACCACTCATACCTAACCATTTAATGCACGAAATTTATAAGTTTGGCCACAGCCTCGCTGTGTTCATGAGCTTTTTCATTATCCTGCTTTTACTGTTAAAATCCTCCGGACCTTTCTTTAAAAGTCCGAAGCGATTTCTTTTTTTCTATTTTCTCATTTTCGGTTTATTCACGCTACTTCATTATTGTCTATTCGTTGAATGGCATGTGGAAATTGTAGCAGTCCTTTTCGGTAATTTTGATGCTTTTTTTTACTTGCTTTATCCTTTGGCCTTTTTTTATGTCCGCGGGATGGTACAAGAAAACACCCTATTACGCCCCAAAGATTTGCTGCATCTAATCCCCTTTTTTATTCAGTTATTGGATATGCTGCCATATTCTTTAACGTCTTTTGCACATAAAATTCTGATAGCGGAATTAATTAAATTCGATATTCACGAGTTGGTAAAACAGCAGTTGGGATTTTTCTTTTCTGCTCGTTTTCATTTTTATGTCAAGTTGTTACTGAGTAGTATCTATCTTTTTTATAGTTGTAAAATCTATTTCCGCCTCCGTCCTCGAAATGAAAAAAACTTCATCTTGCATTATTGGATTCCCGGCTTCTTATTTGTTCAGATTTTATTAATCCTCTTCCTAGCTTATTTCTTTTTAATCCTGCCCAATAGTACCCCGTTTAAATTAACATACCAAGGAAATTCTCCTTGGAATTACTTGGGACTTGGGTCTTATCTTGTCCTCTCTTTAAGCGTCTTTTATTTTCCGGAATTTTTGTACGCTCCTTACATCAGTGCCGAACGGGAGGCTAAATTGAAAATTCCGAACTACGAATTGTCCGCAGAGAAATTAGTAGAAATTGAGACTAAATTAGATTTGTATTTAGAGGAATATAAGCCCTTTTTAAAATCTACTTTTTCGTTAGCTCAGTTATCTGCTAACTTGGATATCCCAGTGCATCATTTCAATTATTACTTTCGGAAGACGCAACAGTCTAATTTCTTGGAGCAAAGAATGCGCTGGCGTATTCGACATGCGAAGGAATTAATAGATGCGGGAAAGGATAAGGTAATTACCTTAGAAGCCATCGGTTTAGAGTCTGGTTTTCAATCGAGAACCACCTTTTTTGTAAACTTCAAAGAATTAGTGGGGGAATCTCCCTCTGCTTACGCTGAAAGAAAAAATAGTAATTAAGGCTATTTTAGCTGTTTTTCGATGTGGTTTGTTCGGATTTTCGAAAATGGAACATGTACTTTGTTATTTTTTCTCTCCTCTCAACTTTAATCCTTACTATTGTTTAAGCGAATCTGATACCGCCTAACCACTAAAAATAATAATAGAACAGATGAATGCAGGGAGCGAGGGTTAATGACCCTTTGCTCCTTTTTTTATTTGATATGCCCGTCTTCCATCTCGATGATTCGGGTCGTTCTAGCTGCAAATTCATTATCGTGAGTGACAATTAATAAAGTCTGCTTATACTCTTCAGCTAATTCTTGAAAGATGTTGAATACGATTTCAGAATTCTTTTTATCGAGATTACCAGTAGGTTCATCTCCCATAATAAGAAGCGGGTCGTTGATGAGTGCACGAGCGATGGCAACGCGTTGTTTTTGCCCGCCGGATAATTGATTGGGATCCTTTAAAGCTTCGTTTTCTATGCCTAGTATTTTTAATTTTTCGTAGGCTCTATGTTCGATTTCCTTCTCTGAATAATGCCCTAGCTTTAGGCCTGGGAGCATGACATTACGTAAAACAGAAAATTCATTCAACAGGTAATGAAATTGAAAAACAAAACCAATTTTTTCATTTCGAACGATAGCAAGTTCTCCCTCTTTTTTATCCTTCATCGATATGCCGTCTACTAGGAGATTGCCTTCATAATCTGTATCCATTGTGGACAAAATATATAGCAAGGTAGATTTGCCACATCCTGAGCGTCCGATTACAGAAACGAACTCACTTTGCTTCAGCTGGAAGCTAACCTTGTCTAATATCTTCACGGTCACAGGATCGTGAAAATATTTTGTAATTTCTTTTGCCTCTAGTACAACCTTGTTCATATTATTTTCCTCTAATGATGATGACAGGGTCGATTCCACTTGCTTTTCTAGAAGGGAAGAAGCCTGCGAAATAGGTAGTGACTATGGCAAATGTTCCACCAATAAAGTAGAATTTTGGATTGTAATTTATAGGGTATGTCTTGACCGTAGGAAGGGATTCTGTGTTGAAGGGGATTTGGTCAATAAGCGATGATAAACTAAAACCCATTAAAAGCCCCATCAATCCACCAAAAATCCCAATACTCAAGGCAATGGATAGGAAGATTTTATTGACGTCATTTCCAGAAAACCCAACCGCCTTTAAGATGGCAATCGAATCCATTTTTTCATAGATCATCATATTCAAAATGTTGTATATCCCGAATCCAGCCACTAATAATAGGGTAATCCCTACTGCATAGGAGATGAGTGTTCTGACGGAGCTACCCGTTTCGAATTGAGAGTTTGCCGTTTGAATATCCACTGCATTCAATTCGTAAATTCTACGATACTCTTTGGCTACTTCAGGAGCCCAAAGGATATCTTTTAATTTCACTTGAATGTCCGTGATGTAATTACTAGGTTGTCCCAGTAGTTTTTGCGTAGTGGTGAGGGAGCAATAGCTTTGGACATTATCTAAATCCTGTATACCTGATTGGAATATACCTACTACCCGTAGTGCCACCTGATCCCCCTTGCTAGTGGTCACTTGAATGACATCCCCTACATTTGTCATCATTTTAGTCGCGACCCCTTTGCCTAAAACGATGCTATTGGGGATATTTTTCAAATCAATATAATTGCCAGATGTTACGTAATCACTAAACTTGAATAATCGATTTTCCTCTACCGGATCAATGCCAAAAATAGCTCCAGTCAGATCTACTGCCCCCACATTGTAAAATACCTGTGCATTTATTTTAGGTGCAACTCCTAAAACACGGTCATCTTTTCTGATTGCCTCAATGATCGTTTTGCTATTATTAATGCCTAATAATTCGTTTTTAGGTTTAATCGAAGAAACGAAATTATGACCTTGGGGATTGATATAATCAGCGGGTTGCTTTTCTGAAATTTGAATCTCTTTGTATATCCTTACGTGAGCCGTCCGGTTCGTAATTAAACCATCCAACATATCGTTAAGACCTGACATAAAGCTAAGCACCGTGATAAACATCGTGATACTAATCGTCACACCAATCGCAGCGACAAGTGTTTGCTTCCACCGCGCAATTAATAAAGAAAAAGCGACCTGATAGACGAGTTTATATTTCATTATTACGGCTTTACGATTTCATCCGTGGCTTTCAGGCCGGATAGAATCTCTGCTTTTTGGAAATCTTTTAATCCGATTTTGACTACTCTTTCTTCTCCAGAAGCCAAAGTGACGATAGAATCATTTTTCAGGAAATTTCTTGGAACTAAAATGACCTTATCTTTTTGGCTTAATAAGATATTTGCTTCAAAGGTGATATTGGGGAATAATTTAGGTGGGGCCTTCGTGAACTTAGCTTCCACTAAGAACGTTTTGCTGCGTTCGTTCATTATTTCGGAGATCTTAGTCACCTTTGCTTCGAACACCTGTTTTTTATAACTGTCCAAAGTAACCACCACATTTTGCCCTTTTTGAACACGTAAAATGTCATTTTCGTCCACTTGTAATTCCAATACGAAATCCCTGAAATTACCAATCACGGCAATCGGAGTTTGGGGAGTGACGATTTCGCCTTTTGATTTTAATAAACTATAGACAATGCCATTTGTCTTAGATCGCAAGGTGAAATCCTGTGCTTGATTCGTTGAAATTTGTAGATTCTTCTTCGCTTGAGATGAGCTAAATTCCAATACTCTTTTTAAATCTTTGAATTTCTGGATAGCAGAAAAATAATTCGATTTAGAAGTCTGATAGGCTAATTCTTTAAGCTCAAAATCTACTTTCGTTCCGATTTGCTGGCTCCAAAGATTTTTTTGACGATAGTAAAGGGAAGAATCGACCCTGAACTTATTTTTGGCTGTTTCAATGACTAATTTAGCCTCATCTAGTTTACCTTGATTCGCTGATAGGTCATTGAAATTTGCCGCTAGTGCAGCATTCTCTGCACTAAATCGCTGCGTTTCATTTGTAATGGTTAACAAGGGACTACCAATGTGTACTGAATCACCTTCTTGAACCAAAACCTCATTGACAATACCGTTTACGGTTACAAATGCCTGGTATTGGTCAGTTGTTTTTAATACGCCAGAGGCGTAAATTGATTCGGTGATGGGACCCACCGTGGGAAGGCTAGTTTCTGGCTTCTTTCCACAAGATAAGAGAAGGATCCCAATCGCAAAAAAGACTACATGTTTCATAGTCGTAAATTACCCAAAAATTGAACACATTAGAATGATGCTAATCATTTAATTCTAAAATAGATGTTCGAATTCTTTTATTTCAGTCATGTTTTCCGGAATCGCACTAATTCGCAAACTGTTCCTTTGGATAAGAAATAGGCTTGGGGTGGAGAAAACGCCATACTCTTTTCGCACCTTTTCGTTCGCTTTAATCGTTTTCCAGTGGGTAGGAAAGGTCCAAGGATTCATTTCTTCATCTATTTGAATGGCAATGACCGGTAGTTTTATTTTTTCAGAATAGGGGATTAAATCGACCAAAAGTTCGGTACAATGAAAGCATGATGGGCTGTAAAATACGAGTAAAATCGAGGGTTTGTCTGAAAAATACTGTGAAAGCAGGAAATCTTTCACTTGAATCTCTGGCGCTTTTTCTCCGATTTGTAACGTTCGAATACGCTGAATTTGTTCGTTGATTTTAGCTCGACTATTAGCGGGGCAATCTGGATCAAGGCTGAATTCTTCCAGCTTTTCGATCCACTGATTTTTGCCTGTCGAAGCGATTTTTTTGTAATAGAAATCGACAGCTTCTCCGTATTTAAACGAGGATTTTGCTTTTAGATTTCTGATGTGAACCAGAACTGCTTCCATTGAAATACGCCTAGCTTGTGGTTGATCAAAAACGGGGAAGACTCCCACGGGATGTTGTGCTAACAAGGAAAAAGAAAGGAAAACTAAGACGTATTTCATGTTCGATTAATCCCGAATACATCGTATAGATAGCCCAGCGTCCTTATCATTATTTGAAATTTGATTATAGGTCTGAGTCGTATAAATGACGAGGCCTTTAGCATAGGTCGCATCTGAATTAGAGGAGCTCCAATAAAAAAACTGAGATCCTCGGTTAGTGAGCGTACTATTTACACCAGTACTCAAATAACCCGCAGCGTGCATTTTTAATGCACCTGCATAAGCCTGGGGTCGAAGATTTGTATTGTTTACATTTGTCCATTCCGTAACAGTCGGAATTCTCCAGCCGGCCCCTAATTCTAAGGTACATGGATCAGTTGTTGCCCCCCAATTAACGGTTTCTGTATTACTATTAGCTGAAGGAAAAGCAGGGGATGTAGTTGTTCCATTATTTTTATAGCCTTTTTTCTTATTGAATTGCCAATACCATCCCGCAGCATCTTCGGTTGCATCTGTTTCTGATATGGCTTGATTAGTAGAGCCTAGATTTTGGGTAATCCAGCATTTTTGAGCACCACTTAGGTTTGAACTGACTGTACCATAGGTGACTGTTTTGTTGACAGGTGCTACCCCATTCGCAGTGGTGTGAACAATCGTTAAATTATTGCCACATACGAACATAATGGTCTTTTTGCCAAATCGCTCTAAACCTTTTCCGCTACCGATTTTGCCACTAAAATCTACGAAAAGGGTTGGATTCGTGTGCCTAAATCCTGTTTTAGTTAATTGAGCAAAACTCAAAAACGGAATAAAAAGAAAGAAGAGGATTCTTTTCATGTTGTTAATAGAAATAATCAATTTGAATTCGATCTCCCGCTACCAAGGTGTAGGCCTCGTTGTTCGCGGGAATATAGGTAAATGTGGTTCCAGATAAGCTGAATGCTGTTTTAGATAGGCGAACTCCATTGACGAAAAGTTTTATTACGGCATTGCTGGATTTAGTCTGTGTCAAGGTAAAAGCAGTTTGACCTACAGTCGCCGTATATTCATCTGATACCTCTCGAACTAAACTGAAATCAGTGCCTTGAACCGCAGCAGTCATGGCAGAAGTTCCATTTCCTTTCAGGATTCCAGTAATGGTTGAGGCACCTGTTCCTCCATTTCCCACTGCCAAAGTTCCAGTAACGCCCGTGCTCAAAGGCAAGCCTGTTAAATTAGTGGCAGTACCTGACGCTGGTGTCCCTAGTACCGGTGAAGTTAGGGTAGGAGCGGTTAATGTTTTATTGGTTAAAGTCTCGATTCCCGTTAGACTTACTTTTAAATTTAAAGCGGTTTGTGTGGCAGTGCTGATTGGCTTCAACAAATCCGTTGTGTTGTCAACATTTGCTAAGCCGACCATCGCTTTTGTGATGCCTGAAACGGAACCAGTAAAAGTGGGAGATGCAATAGGTGCTTTTAGGTTCAAATCCGTGATGTCTGCTTTTAGTGCGAGATCAGTTGAACTGGCTTTTAGATTAAGCGCAGTAATCGTAGCCTTTAAATCCAATGCCGCTTGGGTGGAGGAGCTAATCGGCTTTAAGGCGTCCGTTGTGTTATCTACGTTTCCTAGACCCACCATTGTTTTTGTAATTCCGGAGACCGTTCCAGTAAAAGTAGGAGCATCAATAGGGGCTTTTAATGCTAATGAAGCGCTACTCGCCTTTGCGTCTAGGGCTGTTTGTGTGGCTGTGCTGATGGGTTTAAGTAAATCGCTCGTATTGTTTACATTACCTAAGCCTACTTTAGTAGGGTTGATTCCTGTGGCTATTTTTACATCAGTAATCGCTCCTGAAGCAATCGTTGGACTGGAAGCAGTTCCAGTTAAATCTCCCGCTAACCTAATTTTGCCATTCACAAGTGAAGTAGCATCCACCGTAATGGAGGCATCTACATAAGCCTTATTCGCAGCATCGGTCGGAAGTGCGGGAAGGTTAGTCAAGGTAATTTTTTTACCCGTAGGGAATTGTAAATTGCCTTGCATTATGCTACCCGCTAACTGCACATAGCGGGCATCTGTGGTGCCTATGTTATTGGTTATTTCATTCCAAACGCCACTTACATAAATAAAAGTTCGTCCATTGTTTGATCCCGTTGGGTCGCCCGAAACAATGAAAATATCGCCTTCTACCGGAGTGCCACTTGTGGTAAATGTTCCATTGTTGTAAACACCAGTATAATTACGACCAAGTGAGATGGCGATTTCTCCTGCAGCGTTAGGGGATACCCCATTTACTTTTTTAACGGTTCCTTTTAAATCTAAAGCCGTTTGCATGGCTGTACTAATGGGTTTATTGGCATCTGAGGTATTGTTTACATTGCCTAGTCCCACCATTGTAGCTGTGATGCCCGATACATTTCCGGTGAAAGTCGGAGAAGCTGTACCCGCTTTGGTGGCTAAACCGGCCTCTAAGTCTGTCGTGTTTGCTTTTAAATCAAGGGCTGTTTGGGTGGCCGTGCTAATGGGCTTGTCTAGATCAGTCGTATTATTCACGTTTCCAAGACCCACCATCGTGGAGGTTATTCCTGATACATTACCAGTGAAAGTAGGTGATGAAATGGGTGCTTTTAGGTTAAGGTCTGTAATGTCTGCTTTTAATGCTAAATCGGTTGCATTGGCTTTTAAGGCCAAAGCCGTGTTAGAAGCTTTTAGATCGAGTGCTGTTTGTGTTGCCGTGCTGATGGGTTTTGCGATATCAGTAGTATTGTTCACATTAGCTAGACCAACCATCGTCGCTGTAATACCTGATACAGATCCTGTAAAGGTAGGTGAAGCGATAGGTGCTTTTAAGTTTACATCCGAAATGTCTGCTTTTAGGGCAAGGTCGGTTGTATTCGCTTTTAAATTGACCGAGGTAATACTTGACTTTAAATCCAGCGCTGTTTGGGTAGCCGTGCTAATTGGCTTCGCTAAATCGGACGTATTATCGACATTCCCTAAACCTACTTTAGATGCACTTATTCCAGAGGCTATTTTAGCATTGGTGATAGCTCCAATTGCAATTTCTGGGCTAGCCGCCGTACCCGTTAAGTCTCCAGCTAATCTGATTTTTCCGTTTAAAGTGGCCGTTGCATCGAGTGTTTTAGAGGCATCGACATAGTCTTTATTAGCGGCGTCTGTCAAACTAGTGGGTAAATCGCTGAGTGTAATTTTTTTACCTGAAGGGATACGTAAATCACCTTGCATTGTACTTCCTGCTAGTTGTACATACCTTGCATCAGTCGTTCCGATATTATTTGTTATCTCATTCCAATCTGGGTTCAGGTAGATGAATGTTCGGCCATTATTGGCGCCATCTGGATCTGCTGAGACAATAAATACATCCCCATCTACTGGAGGTGCACTCGTAATAAAAATACCCCCATTGTACAAACCGGTGTAATTTCTACCTAGCGTAATGACCACATTTCCATTAGCATCAGGAGAGACCCCATTCACTTTTTTTACGTTACCTTTTAAATTAAGAGCCGTTTGAGTAGCTGTGCTAATCGGTTTCGCAACATCTGATGTATTGTTGACATTGGGAAGTCCTACCATTGATGCCGTTATTCCAGATACACTACCCGTAAAATTGGGGGAAGCTAAAGGAGCTTTTAAATCCAAATCAGACGTGTTTGCTTTTAACGCCAAATCGCACCTTGTTGCTTTCGCATCTAAGGCCGTTTGCATCGCAGTACTGATGGGTTTATCTAGATCTGCCGTATTGTTGACTAACTCTAAGCCTACTTTAGCTGGATTAATGCCAAAAGCAATCTTTTGATCTACTACGCTCGAATCTCTTATCTTAGAACTTTGAATCGCCCCATTTACGATTTTTTCAGGAGTAATGGCATTCGCTTTGATAATCGGCGAAGTAGCATCTCCAGTTAAATCCCCTGACAATTTGATTTTTCCAGGCAAAATTTCAGAGGCCAAAGGGACATCATTTAAAATTACTTTATCGATCTGATTTTTGATTTCCAGTCTAAGAGCACTTAAGTCGGTTTGATTTAGTAGCCCCGCATCGTTTTGAAAGGCAGATAATTTTGTGGGCGCCCCATTAACATTGAGGTAATCTACTGACTTAGCATAAAGCGCATAGGGGCTGTATTGAAGTAAAGAGCGACTTACTTCTGTGAAAGCGGTCGCTGAGGGGAATTTGACCTCGACTTGCAACGTTTTTAATGTATCATTCCAAAGAACCGCATCAAATGAATTAACGGTGATTTTAGTTCCTTTTCCAATGATGGTATTAATCAGTCCATACTCATCAGTTTGAGTGGTTTGCGTTTCTTGGTAATCTAGACGCGTTCCCGAAAGTAGACTAAATCTCAATTGAAGGGCTTTGTTCGCGAGTGGTTGACCACTGTAGTTGTTTCCAGGCATCGAAATAGGATTCGGGTCAAGAATAACTGCTTGGTAATTGATGCCCGTTTTTTGGCCAAAAGAAAAGAGGGAAATCCCTATAAATAGGATTGTGTAGAATATTTTCATAGCTATCGAAGGGGAGAGTATTGAATACCAAAACCGAATGAAACTGGATTAATCGCGAACTGACTACCGTCTTTTTGAATAGTATTCAATTGCCAAGCCTCTGAGAAGTAAGCGAAAAGTGCGGTATGATCGTTCATTTGTTTTGCAAGCTTAATTTCGCCTCCTAATTGGCATTGAATTCGATCAAATTGCTTATTCCCTTGTAGATTATATACTTGATTTCCCATTTTTTGGGATCCTAAAACCAATTGATTAATCTGCATTAGTCCATTGTAAGAAAGACTCACACCTTTGCCTACATGTGATTTCATACCTAAGCCTAGCTTAAGTCCGACAAAGGTGGAAGAATAAGTAAATGGGACGTTTTGAGTCTCTCCAAAGGAATTAAACTGATTGATAGCAATTCCCACTTGGTAGTTTAGTTTACGCACAAATGCACTCTTTGTTTTAGCCGAATCGACAAGGTGATTATTTCTAAGAATGGCGAGCTGCAAGCCGGCGTCTGGTTGGAAGAAGTTTTGAGCAATACCTGCTGGACTTTGAAATCGGAAACTGGCGGAATTCAAACCTATCTGATAATTCCAATCTTGAGCTGAAAGCTTTGCAATAGGAATTATACAGATAAGAAGAAAGGTATAGAGAGGGGTTAGGTATTTAATGGTATTCATTTTTTCGTGGTTAGGCATTTTTTCAAAGGCTAAAGCAAGCTACACAAAAGGTTTTGGATGCGTTATAACATATATTATTTGAAAAATGGGTAATTCCTTAAAATGTACATTGGGATCAAATTTG
>Ga0222712_10001399_pt1 | contig 29829 bp, 27 predicted proteins | sample C33_657DmetaG_FD_165043 | JGI IMG/M metagenome (GOLD analysis project Ga0222712, IMG submission 165043) | Estuarine water microbial communities from San Francisco Bay, California, United States - C33_657D | ecosystem: Environmental > Aquatic > Marine > Unclassified | place: USA: California... | reverse complement strand
TACATGCTCTGCCATAATCTCACCATACTTGTTCGAGCTACTGAATTCGGGGATTGACGTGAACTTTCAGAATGAAAAGTCTGAACTTCGAAAAAGATACCGTCGAGAACGTAGCGAACATGCAGTTAACACTCCATATTCATATCTCATCGATTCAAAAGAGATTTCATCAGCAAGAGTCATCGCTAGTTACATTTCATATGGTGACGAACCCAACACTGCTGAACTAAACCAGGCAATTATTGCTGCTGGAAAAATGCTGCTGCTACCTCGCATGGTTGAAATAAATGGTGAACCCGGATTGGAATGGGTTTCATGGAATGGAGATCGGCAATATCTTAAAGAACGAGGACGCATTCTTGAACCAATCGGTCCCGCTTGTATTGATCTTAATCAGATTGCAGTTGTCATCGTTCCAGCGCTACGAGTAGATGGTGATGGATATCGACTTGGACAAGGTGGTGGATTTTATGATCGGGCGCTTGCACAAGTTGATGCGTGGACTATCGCGCTGATATTTCCCGAAGAAATTTCTGGCCAACCCTTACCACGTCAAGATCACGATATTCCAGTCAACGCTTACGCGACCCACGACATGGTTGTTCGATTAAGTTAAGGAATGTTGCGAGCCATCACAATTCTCTGCACCTGATTAGTGCCTTCGTAAATCTGAGTTAGCTTGGCGTCGCGCATCATGCGCTCAACAGGATAATCAGATACATATCCATAACCGCCCAAAACTTGAACAGCATCTGTAGTTACCTTCATTGCGACATCGCTAGCAAATGCTTTGCTGGCTGCTGAGAAGAACTTAAGGTCCTTATCATTGCGCTCACTTTTTGCTGCTGCGGCGTAGGTTAATTGACGAGCCGCCTCGATATTCATCGCCATATCAGCGAGAATGAATTGGATTGCTTGGAATTCAAAGATCTCTTTTCCAAATTGCTTGCGCTCATGTGAATACTTCTCTGCAGCATCTAGTGCACCTTGTGCAATACCGAGAGCCTGCGCCGCAATTGTGATGCGTGTGTGATCCAAGGTATCCATTGCAATTGCAAAGCCTTTACCGACATCACCGATACGACGATCATCTGAAATCTCAACATTGTCGAAGTAGACCTCACGTGTAGGTGAACCTCTAAAGCCCATCTTCTTCTCGGGTGCGCCAAATGAAATTCCTGGATCTGATTTCTCTACGATGAAAGCAGTGATTCCCTTTGATCCCTTACTTGGATCGGTTTGTGCAATAACTGTGTAAAACTCTGAGACTCCAGCATTTGAAATCCATTTCTTGCTTCCATTAAGTAGCCAGCCAGCAGATGTCTTCTCTGCCTTTGTCTTAAGCGCAGCGGCATCAGATCCCGCCTCTGATTCAGAGAGGCAGTAAGAAAATCCTTTTCCTTTGGCAAGCTCTGGCAGCCAACGCTTCTTCTGTTCAGTATCTCCACCAATCATGAGCGGCAGTGAACCTAATTTGTTAACCGCTGGAATAAGTGAGGATGAAGCACAGGCTCGAGCAACTTCTTCGATGATCAGCACAACTGCGAGTGCATCCGCGCCTTCGCCGCCAAACTCAGCCGGCACATGGGCTGCATGTAGATTTGCTTTGATTAAGGCATCTGATGCTTCTTGCGGGAATAGATGGTCTTCATCGACAGCGTGTGCGTGAGGTGCGATCTCCTTCTCTGCCAAAGCACGAACACTTTCGCGCAGCGCTTGATACTCACTTGGCAGCGTAAATAGATCACTCGTCATTTACTTCTCTTCCCGTGCGTTTAGTGTTTTTAAGTACTCGTTGTACTGTGCAAGTTCATCTGGTTCACCCATTGCAGCTTTACGCTCTTCACTGCGATCAATGCGTCGGGTCTCTTTCGCATCATCGCGCATCCAAAGAATAAAAGTTGCAATCAGGGCAAGAATAATTGGAATTTCGCCCATTGCCCAACTGACGCTTCCGCCTGCACGCTGGTCATCGAGAATCCCTGCACCAAGCCACGGGATGTTCTGCGAGGAGTAGAAACCTTTATCGATCAGGGTCGTAGTTGCCAGAAGAGCAATCGAGAAGAAGGCATGTATTGCCATTGCTGCAAAGAGAATCACAATACGAACTAAGTGGTGAATGCGGCGTGGACTTGGATCTACTCCGATGATGATCATAAAGAAGAGGAATCCCGCCAAGATGAAATGGATATTCATCAGTAGGTGTCCGGCATGGCTAGCCATGAGTGTTCCAAAGAGATCTGTGAAGTAGAGAACAAAAAGTGATCCATCAAAAAGTGCGAGTGCAATCACCGGATTGGTGAAGAGAGTTCCAATACGAGAATGCAGAAGTGCAACAAGAATTGCTCGTGGGCCGCTCTCAGTTGAAGTTCGTCCTTGTGGCAGCGTTCTTAGTGCAAGCGTGATCGGTGCACCTAAGACCAATCCAATGGGTGCAATCATACCAAGGGTCATGTGAGCAATCATGTGATATTCAAATGAAAACATTGCATAGACACCAAGGCCACCACTTGTTGCAAAATCAATTGCGGAGATACCTAGTGCAAAGGCGATAGTGCGACCTACAGGCCAAGCATCGCCACGTTTTTTTAGAATGACAACACCCTTTATATAGAGTGCAACGGCAAGAACTAATACACCAATAAAGAAAACATCTGGATCGTAGGCCCACAGTATTCGTGTGAATGTAGGCGCAGCAGGAATTTCTGGCTCAATAAATCGATCAGGGCTTGCATTTAAAGATAACCAGATTCCTATTGCAGTTACCGCTGCCATCAGCGCGATTTCTGCAGTGATCAAACGGGTGAGGCCACGCCAATCAATCTTCTCCCGATTCGATAAGTTCTTGCGATGCAGGTAACCCATAAACAATAGAACGCCTGTGAGAATAGTTTTTAGAATGATGACGCGTGCATACGTTGAGTCCCATGCTTCTCGATAATTCAAACGCGCCCAGGCATTGATCAATCCACTGAGTACAACGACAATCGCTGCCCAGAGTGCCATCACACTAAATCGCGGAACTGCCATCTTTCGATCTTCCGGAGAGAGAAAAGTCAGTGCAAAGAGGCCACCTACCCAGAGCGTTAGCCCAGCTACGTGAAGCACCATTGAGCCAACAGCTAGTGCGTGTGAACCTCCCGATGCGGAGTGACTTTCAAGTGCGGGTGCAGCTATTGCCACAAGTGAAATGAGAAGAAGAAAGAGCGTTGGAATCACGCGCTTCAAACGCAATATTAAGTAACCGGCAATAAATGCCATAAGAGTTTGTGCAAACAAGTACTGGCCAATGAGAATTTGAGAGATAAAGGAGCGCACCGTCGTTATATTTAGCGCATCTGTAAAGCTCACGCCCAGAATGTCTGCAAGAGTGGCGATAATGAAGGTGAGCGATGCGAAAAACCAGATCAATCCGATGAGTGATGCTTTTCTTCTCAAAGCGAGTGAATTTGCGGAGAGTCTGCCTTCTGTATTGACCGTGAGAATACTCATCGAAAGCAAGAGCCCCACGAAGGCAAAACTGGAAAGAAAGGTTAAATATTTAGAGAGTGTCAGCAGTACTTCAAGCGACATGACTATCTCTCTTTAAAGATCTTGCGTGCGTATGCACCCATTCCAATAAGTACAAGAATGGAAAGTCCAAGAAGGAAAATGACAAAGAGATTAGTTCCGAAATTACTTCCAACAGGTTGCGCCGTGGCCGATGCCGAAGCCATAGGTTGTGGAATCGCACTTGCTGATGGCGTTGAAAGCACAACAGCCGAATATGTAAATGTATAAGAACCTTCAAGTGGAACATCTACCTCTGAAAGCAAGAGATAGGAAACTTTGTAGAGACCAGATGTTTCAAGCGGCTTCATCTCTGCAACGGCATCAGTTCCAAGAACGGTGAGAATTCCTGTATCAACTCGCTTACCGTTTGGATCGGTAACGATAATCTCGTTACCTTCTTCAATCAGTGGAAACTCTGTAGTGATGGTGATTGCACTCGGTCCAGCTTTTAGTGTGGAACCGGCTATAGGTGATGTTGCAACTAAAGTATTTGCTTGTGCGGCTGGGGCAAATAGCAAAGTAATTAGTGCTGCGGTTGCGAGTACAGCCTTGCCACTGCTCTTCACTTTATGCCTCCTGGCCCATTAGCCTCTGCCTCAATTCGCGTCTATGGTCTCACTTCTTTAGACTATGCATCTACCCCAAGCGGGATTAAATTTTAAGAATCTTTACTATTCGAAGGGAATGTGACGATGCCTACATATCAATACGCGTGTATAGCCTGCGAATATGCCTTTGAAGCGGTGCAATCCTTTTCTGACGATGCGTTAACTATCTGCCCAGAATGCAAGGGTGAGATTCGCAAAGTTTATTCAAGTGTTGGTGTTGTCTTTAAAGGATCTGGTTTCTATAAAACTGATTCAGCAAAACCTGCTCCAACAACCAGCTCAGATTAGAGGGGCTAACCACTAATCTTCGTGATGGGGTGGCACATCCGCTTTGATATCTTCGTCACGTTTTGTATCAATGTCTTCACGTGGATCGCGTTCATCCTCTGTTGTGGATGGAAATAAATCGCTCATAAGAATCACATAGTACATACTTAACCTATGTTTATGCGACTTGGGTCATTTATTGTCGGTCACCGCAAAAGCGTCTTGATCACCTACATTATTACAATTCTTGTTGCCGGTGGAATCGGTTCACTCTCATTTAGCCGACTCGATTCAGGTGGATACTCTGATCTCAATTCAGAATCAGCTAAAGCTGCAAATTACATCACCGATACATTCAAAGTTCAGGATCCCGTCGCAATTCTTGTGGTTGATGCAGGTTCACGCTCAGTTGACGATCCCACAGTTATTGCAGATGTGGCATCGCTAGAGAAAGAAGTTGCTGCGACAAAAGGAATTAAGCGCACACTCTCATATTGGTCTGCTGGCAATGAACCTTCACTTCGTGCGACAGATGGCAAGGCTGCATTCCTCTTTATCTACGCAGATATCGAAAACTATGATTTCGATGGCTATGGAGCAGTTGGAAAGATAATTGCGGAAAATTTCGACGGCCAATATAAATCTCTCGAAGTATATGCAGGCGGAGGCGCAGTAGTTACCGATGCAATCAACTCAAAGATCAAGACTGACCTCTTGCTCGCTGAAGGTATTGCAATTCCGTTAACTTTTATTTTGCTCGCCTTCGTCTTTGGCGCACTTGTGGCTTCGGCTATGCCACTGGTCGTTGGCGTCGGTGCGATCCTCGGTTCATTCTTCTTTACCTATCTATTAACGCTTGCGACCGATGTGAGCGTCTTCGCTCTCAATCTCATTACCGGCCTAGGACTTGGCCTTGGCATCGACTACGCGCTTTTGATCGTCAATCGTTTCCGCGAAGAGATGCACAATGGCAAGAGCGTAGAAGAGAGTGCCATCATCACAGTCGGCACTGCTGGAAAGACTGTCTTCTACTCTGGCTTGACGGTCATGGTCACATTGAGCGCTCTCTTGTTATTCCCACTCAACTTCCTTAAATCATTTGGTTACGCCGGTGTAATTGTCACGCTATTTGCAATCTTTGGTGCACTCATTCCGCTACCTGCACTCTTGGCAATTCTTGGTAAGCGAGTTGATAAAGGTGTTACCCGCAAAGGTGGCCTTACTCCAAAAGAAGATGGTCGCTGGGCAACAACTGCGCGCTTTGTGATGGCTCGTCCAATTCCAGTTGTTATCGCTTCACTTTCAATCTTGATTGTTATGGCTCTACCAATTGCCAACATTGCCTTTGCGCAGGTTGATTCGCGTGTATTGCCAGAATCTAACCGTGCAGCACTTAGCTCTGCAGTAATCGAAGATCGATTCGCAAGCTTTGAAGGAAGTCCAATTGAAGTCATTCTTCCTGATGGTGCAGGCCGTGAAGATTCACTTAACTCATTCTTAACGCAAGCCAAAACTGTTGAAGGAATTACTCGTGTCAGCGCTCTTGAATATTCAGGCGCTGACATTCGTGTTCAGGTGATTCCCGGAACAAGTTCCAGATCTCTAGATGCTGAAAGACTGATTAAGGAATTACGTGCGCTAGAAAAACCAGTTGGCCTTCTCATCGGTGGAGCCGCAGCAGACTTCACTGATTCACAGGCAGGAATTGCACGAACTCTTCCTTGGGCGCTCGGTTGGATTGGATTTGCAGTATTTATCTTGATCTTTGTATTTACTGGTTCAATCATCTTGCCGATTAAAGCGGTACTACTTAACGGCCTATCTCTTGTTGCAACGCTAGGCGTTGTTACTTGGATCTTTATTGAGGGTAACCTCAAGTGGCTCGTCGGTGATTTCACAGTGACTGGAACTCTCGATACCGGTTCTGTAATTCTGGTTGCCGTGGTTGTATTTGGTCTATCCATGGATTATGAGCTCTTCTTGCTCTCCAGAATTAGAGAAGAACACCTGCTCGGTAAATCAAATGTCGAGGCAGTAGCTGTCGGACTCCAACGTTCTGCACGAATCATTACTGCAGCAGCGCTATTGCTTGCAGTCGTATTCGCTGCATTTATCACCAGTGGTGTTACCTCAATCAAGATGCTTGGCTTTGGTGTCGCATTTGCAGTTCTTCTAGATGCCACACTCGTCCGTGCACTCTTAGTTCCTGCGCTGATGCGTCTCTTCGGAGAACGTAACTGGTGGGCACCTAAGTCAGTGCGCAGATTTACTCTCACCCACTAGGAGGGCTTACCCTTAGGCCATGGATCTCATCGCCACTCTGCAATGCGCAGATCAACCTGGAATCGTTCATGCGATGACTAGCGCTGTTCTTGCCTGCGGTGGAAACATCATCGAAAACCAGCAATTCACCGATGAGCCAACCAACACATTTGTAATGCGCACGCGCTTTGAAACAACTCAGGGAATCGATGCTGCGCGAAAGAGTTTGAACGAAGGCCTCGGCAAGTTCTCTCCATCCCTTCACATTCGCCCAACTCAGAGCAAGCCAAGGGCTCTTGTGCTTGTAACTAAAGAGAGCCACTGCCTGCGGGACTTGCTATATCTCCTTGAACTTGGCGAACTACCAATCGAGATTCCAGTAGTAGTTTCAAATCATGAAGATCTTCGTGGACTCGTTGAATCGCACGGCTTCACCTTTATCCATCTTCCAGTAACTGCAGCAACAAAGGCAGCGCAGGAACAAGAACTTCTAGCTCTAATCCAAAAGCATTCCATTGATTTCGTTGTCCTTGCTCGCTATATGCAGGTTCTTTCTAACGAGTTTTGCGCAGCCCTTCCCGGACGCATAATCAACATTCACCACTCTTTCTTGCCAGGATTTAAAGGCGCAAAGCCTTACCACCAAGCTCATGCACGTGGCGTAAAGATCATCGGCGCAACTGCACACTTTGTTACTGCAAATCTCGATGAGGGCCCAATCATTGAACAAGATGTTGCCCATGTATCACACACATCAACACCGGATGATTTGATTGCACTCGGCCGAGATATTGAACGACGCGTTCTTGCTAAAGCGGTAAAACTCTATGCGCAAGACCGAATCTTTATCGTTGGTGAGCGCACAGTAGTTTTTTCTTAAATCTAACTGACAGGTTAAATTGCGTGTCCCCGGCGGGAGTTGAACCTGCGACCTACCGCTTAGGAGGCGGTTGCTCTATCCACTGAGCTACGGGGACTTATCTTTTCCTTATAATTTGGATTTACTTGGCAAAGGTTATCGTTAACGATAACCTACGCTAAATGCGCTCACGAGGAGCGTGCATAAGAATATATGAGAGGCCACCCATGAAAGCGCTCGTTATCGGCGCAGGCGGAGTTGGCAGTGCAATCGCAAATATCGCATCACGTAGACCCTTTGTCACTCAGATGGTCATTGCCGATCGCAATTTGTCACGAGCCGAAACCGTAATAGCAAAGGTAAAAGATTCACGATTCTCCGCGGCGGAGGTGAATGCTGCAGAACTTGAGGACATACGCGCTCTCATTCGCAAGGCAAAACCAGATATTGTCATTAACGCAGTTGACCCACGATTTGTAATGCCAATCTTTTTGGCATGCGAAATCGAAAATACGAATTACATGGATATGGCGATGTCGCTCTCTCGCCCACATCCTCACTACCCAAATTCTGAGACCGGTGTAAAGCTTGGCGATGAGCAATTCGCACGTGACTGGAACTGGAGTGAACGCGGTATCTACGCAGTTGTAGGTATGGGAATCGAACCCGGCATGAGCGATATATTTGCGCGCTATGCCTCTGACGAACTCTTTTCTCGTCTTGATGAAGTTACTGTCTTTGATGGTTCTAACTTAACTGTCGAAGGAGCCGACTTTGCGCCATCATTTTCAATCTGGACAACAATCGAAGAGTGTCTAAACCCACCACTGGTCTGGGAAGACGGTCGCGGCTGGTACACCACTGAACCATTTAGCGAGCTTGAAGTATTTGATTTCCCTGAAGGAATCGGACCTGTTGAGTGCGTTAACGTAGAGCATGAAGAGGTTGTGCTTATTCCTCAGAAAGTCGATGCCAAGAAAGTTCGCTTCAAGTACGGTCTTGGATCTGAATTCATCTCAACGCTAAAGACAATTCATATGCTCGGGATGGACAATAAAGAATCTATCAACGTGCAAGGCGTGCAAGTTTCACCGCGAGATCTTCTTGCTGCAGCACTTCCTGATCCAGCAACTCTTGGTTCACGTATGCGAGGCAAGACGTGTGCAGGAACTTTGGTTAAAGGTTTAGATAAGAGCGGTAAACCAAAGGCCGTCTATATCTACAACGTTGTTGATAATGCATGGTCAATGGAAAACTACGGAGACCAGGCAGTTGTGTGGCAGACTGCAATTAACCCAGTGATGGCGCTAGAGCTCATTCACAAGGGGATTTGGAAGCCAGAAGGCGTCAATGGTCCAGAATGGTTTGATCCAAAGCCATTCCTTGAACTTCTTGAAACCTACGGAAGTAGTTGGCACATCAGAGAAGAAGATGCGACTGGAATAGAGGCTTAAGAATGGTGAAGTGGGCACTTGTCACGGGAGCAACAGCCGGTATTGGCGAAAGCTTTACACGTCTGCTCGCATCAAAGGGTTTTAATATCGCCCTTGTTGCCCGTGACGAGGCCCGACTTCACGAAAGAGCGGCAGGACTGCGCGAGAAGTACGGGGTGCAAACCTTTGTTCTTCCAGCAGATCTTGCAACTTCTGCCGGTTGTGCATCTGTTGAGCAATACATCAATGAATTTGAGATTGAAGTGCTCATTAATAATGCGGGCTTTGGAATAAACAAAGCTTTTACCGCTAGTGACTTAAATGCAGAGCAGGATATGTTTGATGTTCTTGTTCGCACACCTATGCGATTGATGCATGTGATCTTGCCAAAGATGAAGGCTCGCAATAGCGGCACAGTCATCAATGTTTCATCAGTTGCATGTTTTATAGCAGGTGGCACATATAGCGCCTCTAAGTCATATCTGACTGTTCTTTCGGAGTCTTTACACACAGAGCTCCTAGGAACGGGTGTGAAGATCTGTGCACTCTGTCCGGGATTTACTCGAACTGAATTTCATCAGCGTGGCCGCATGAAGATGAAGGGTTTACCTGAGTTTATGTGGCTTGATTCTGACCAGTTAGTGGCCACTGCCTGGTCAGATGCCCAGTCAGGTAAAGCTGTCAGTGTTCCGGGTTGGCAATATAAACTTTTGGTCGGAGTAATCTTCAGCACTCCTCGTCGATTCGTTCGTAAGATTGGGATGAATCTTCGTAAACGCCAGCGCTGACTCTCACAGGATTTTCACTGATTTTGCCTCTACCTTAGATAGAATCACCACATTATCTACGGAGGTATTTCATGTTTCGCAAGGTACTCGCCGCATCCACTGCAGCACTACTCGTTTCCCTTACTCTCAGCGTCGCTCCAGCAAACGCTGCTGTAAAGAATGGAACCCCTTGCTCTAAAGCAGGAGCCACAACAAAATCTGGTGGTTCTACCTTCAAGTGCACAAAGTATGCGCTGATCAAGAATTCAAAACTCACCTGGCGCACAACAGATTGCATCTCTACGGTCAACACATACTTAAAGACAAATACATCAGTAGCGGCTGCTAAGGCAGAGACTGCAAAGACTGTCGCGGCACTAGATCTCGCAATTGCTAGCCTTGAGGAGTCAGTCACGGTGCTTACTCCAGTAGTGGCTGCAGATGTCAAAGTTGAGACCGATCGAATCGCTGCAATTAAGGTGAAGCTCGATGCGATGAAGGCCGATACTGCGAATCTCACGAAGAATGCAAAGAATATAAAGGACTATGAGACCGCAATTTCATGGCGCGAAATCACTGTGAGACGCCTCAACAGCCAAATTACAGCATTCTCTTCAAAGATAAAGAAGTTGCAGAATGAGAAGAGTGCAGCAAATAACAATCTGACACTCATTGAATCATCAGCAAGCACAGCTCTTACGACTGCAAAAACTATCTGCGGTTAATTAACCTATAGTTACTACTGAAGCAGTTGCCTTAACGGGCAGCTGCTTCAGTGCTGTTGTAGCAGGTCCAATGAGATTCTTACCGGCTAGTGTAAAAGTTGCTTGATGTACCTGACATTGCCATTGATTACCAGTCTGAACAAGTTCCCCACCTTGATGAGTACATAGCAAATTGACGGCTACATAAGCTTTGGTAGAGCTACGAACAAGTGCAATCGAACGTCCCTGCACATCATCGATGCGAACTACTCCGCCTACTTTTTTAAGCGCTGGATTAGATTTCAGAGTTACTTGAACTTTTCCATTGGATAAGACTTTGACGCCGGTTGCAGCAACTGCACTCTCGGCTGAAGTAAAGATGCCAACACCAATAAGTGAGAGAGCGCAGATAGCTGTACGGCGAGAAACACCTGACTCATTTATCTCTTGGACCATCTCTGGCTTCCCCTATTCATCCTTAGTGCATTCGCTACGAGACTTCTACGGGTGCGAACTTACCCGATCATCCGGTGGAGCGCACTAGGAATTTTTGTTATCCACCTTGGGATGCGAATTTTATTCGATGGACCGTATATCTGGATAGATCTCATCGGCTACAACCTCATCGCTTTGCTTGCCTGCATTGCACTCTTTACCTCACCGCGGCATAACGATCCCTTGGCGATCGCATTCTTAGTATGTGCCATTGCAAGTTGGACGTGTGGCTCAACACTTTCCAGCTTTGGTCAATTTTTCACTCTGCCATCGTCGGCTGAATATCTGGCAAATATCTCCTACATACTCTTCTACCCCTTTGCGCTCTTGGCCATTCCTCGAATCTTAAGTAAGAGAAAATCCCTTTCAGTTACTGAAATGCTCGATGCTGCAATCTTTGGTCTTGGCCTTACTTCGATTGCAACAGCTCTGATCTTCTCTCAAGTTATCTCAGTCGGAAGTGGGCAAAGTTTCTTTGAGCTCTTCTATCCGATCTGTGACTTAGCGCTTCTGATTACTTTAGCGATCGCCTCAATTACGCAAGTGATCAATCGTAGATTTCTACTTCTTGCTCTTGGATTCTTCATCTACCTTCTCTTTGATTATCTCTATCTCTGGGAGAGTTTCCAGGGAAATTATCAATTTGGAACGGTCTTTGATAACGGTTGGCTTCTCGGATTAATTATAATTTCTCAATCGCTCTGGTTATCTCCTGCTCAATCAAAGGATTTTCTGGCCATCCATCCAGCATTTATTGCTCTCTCTATCTTTATCAGTCCATCGCTACTTGCAATGATGGCACTGCGTCCTGGAATCTTTCCTTCCTACATAGTCTTTCCAACAATTGCCACACTCTTTCTCGCCTTTATCCGGATGACGGTGGGTCTACGCCAAGCAAGTGCGCTGACTGATGAAAAAGCCTTGGCGCGCACTGATGAATTAACAGGGCTGCCTAATCGACGGAAACTCATTGCTGCACTTGGAGAATTTTCAGAAGTTGAAGGTGCGTTGATGTTGTTAGATCTCGATGGTTTTAAGCAGGTGAATGATCGTTCGGGGCATAGAGCAGGTGATCAGGTATTGATTCAGGTTGCAGCAAGGTTTGCGCGCGTTCTGCCCGATGGTGCTCTCCTAGCTCGGCTTGGTGGTGATGAATTTGGAGTTTTGCTGGCAGGCTCAAAGATTTCTACTCAGGAAATTGCTCAGGCGCTGCAAGCGTGTGTGAGTTATCCATTTTTGATAGATGGAGAGAATATTTCAGTAGGTGTAAGCATTGGCCACGTTGATAGCAGTGAGGGTGGAGATCTTTTAGCTAAAGCGGATGCTGCGATGTATCGCGTGAAGAGATCTATTAACTCTTAGCTGGCTTCTCCGGTTTATCTGCTTTGATCTCTTGTAAGCGCGCTAATGATTCCAGACGCTCCAATGCGTGGTCGACAATTCGTTCTGGATAATTGTGTAAGTAACCATCGAGATAGAGCCACGGTTCATGAATCTCAGCGGCAGAGAGATGGGCTAGCTCTGGCACATACTTACGAATATAGGTGCCATCTTCATCAAAGCGGCGGCCTTGTTCGATGGGATTAAAGACTCGGTAATACGGGGAGGCATCTGTGCCGGTACCTGCGGTCCATTGCCAGCCATGCGCATTCGATGCAACGTCATAATCCACTAAGTGTTCGGCAAAGAATCGTTCACCAAGTTGCCACTCAAGGTGCAGATCTTTTACAAGAAAAGATGCGACAACCATGCGCGTACGGTTATGCATCCAACCTTCATGAAGTAATTGGCGCATCGCAGCATCTACAAATGGGTAGCCTGTTTTGCCTTCACACCACGCCTTAAATTGAGCCCCTGGCTTGTCATAGCGCATCGCCTTAAATTGTGGCGCGTAGTAATCAGTATCTGTATGTGGGTTGTTGTAAAGAACATCTGCGTAAAACTCGCGCCAAGCAATCTCTTTCCTAAAGGTGTCGTGTGCCTTGCTATCTCCTAAACCAACAAGCAGAGTGCGAGGGTGTATCTCACCGAACTTGAGATAGGTACTCATCTTTGATGTTCCATCGATGCCAGCCATATTGCGAGCCTCGTCATAACTATCGAGAGCTTTTTTAGAGAACTCTTTAAATCTCTTCAGCGCTGCAGCCTCACCAGCTTCAATTACTTCAACACCTGCTGGCATCGGAAAATCAGGAAAGGCGCGGTACTTATCTGGTGGGGTCGGTGCGTTAATTTTTTGTGGAGTTTTTGCCGGTGCGCGCCAACCATGGACACACCAAGCGCGGTAGAACGGTGTGTAGACGCGATATGGAGTGTCATCACTTGGCTTACGCACTCGCCCTGGCGCAACAGCATAAGGACTTCCAGTGCGAATGAGTTTGATCCCTGCAGCCTCGACGCGTGCATCACGAGCTGCGCCGTAGCGTTCATATTCGTCTGAGATATGAACTTCAGTTGCGCCATAAAGCTTCATCAGATCGTTAAGAACTTCGACTTGATCGCCTTCGATGATGTGAAGTCGATTGCCGAGTGACTGATCCAGTGCGCGCAAGGATTGGCCCATGTATGCCAGAAGTTTTGCTCCAGCTTCTTCTATCTGAGATTTATCCAAGATGAATACTGGAACTACTTCATCGCTAGATTCAATTGCTGCATTAAGGGCTGGATGATCGCCAAGTCTGAGGTCGCGCCGAAACCAGATGATGCTGCGCTTGGGCGATGTCATGGCATGATTCAATCACTATGAAGGCAATTAAGCAGTTCCAAGTTCGCGGTATCCCGGGTGAAGTCTCTCGCATCAGCATTGGCGAACGCATCGTCGACTATTGGGGCCCAAAAACCCCTACAGATACGCTCCTCATTGCCCATGACGGCCAGAACGTCTTCGATGGCAACACGAGTACCCATCGCAGAAAAACGTGGGAGATGGGTCAATCTGTAAATCGTGTAAGTGCAGATCTTGGAATGACTCCCCCTGCGGTAATTGCAGTATGGAATGGAAATAGTAAAGCAAATCCATATGCGCGACTCAAAGAGCTGGCACCTGAGAAAGTCTTCCGCGGTGGCGTAAAAGTTATTGCTAGTGATGTAATCCCAGTAACCGTTGATGAACTTTACGGTGATCAGTATTTAGATGAAATCTTCTCAACAATAGTTCCGCAACTTACTCAGCATCTTGATGTTGAGGCATCTCCAGAAAATACCGCAATGATCGGTTCGAGCATGGCTGGTCTCTGTACCCTCAACGCTATCGCCGAGTACTCAGATATATTCCATACCGCTCTCTCGCTCTCAACACATTGGCCTCTCGGTGGAGATCCACTTGTTGATGCATTAATTGGAAATCTGCCAGCTCCGGGCAAGCATTCAATTTATATGAGCCATGGAACTAAAGGATTAGATGCCTCCTACGAACCGTTTCAAAAACGTGCCGATGAGTTGATGTTGAAGAAAGGCTACCGACAAGGGGCCGACATGCTCAGTCGTGTTCATGTCCGAACTGGCCATAATGAAAAGGCATGGGCTTCTTATATCGATGAACCGATTACTTTCTGGTTAGAGAAAGTAACTATTTAACGATCCAGATACCTTGAGTCGCTACCGTGCTCGAGATTGAAATAGTTGAACCCAATGCTTGCTGGCCAAACAAGGTGCGCTCGATTGCCATGCCAAATGGTGAAAGATCAATGGACGTTGTCACACCGTTACGTGAGATAAAGACAAGCACTTTCTCGCGCTTTGATTCGCGGATAAAGAGGATGTAATCATCTGCAACGGCCAACCAACGTAGCCCACCTTCTGCCAAAGCATGTCTGCTCTTACGAATAGCAACAAGGCTTGTGACGGAGGCGAAGAAATCGTTATCCCACGCCTCTTTCTTACCCCATGGCATCGGACGGCGACCATCTTCTCCCCACGCACCTTCAAGACCGATTTCATCACCGGCATAGATTGATGGCACACCTGGATATGTGAGGAGAAGTGCCATTGCACTTAAGTGACGATTGCTATCACCGTTAACAACGGTGCGCATGCGCGCAGTGTCATGTGAGTCAAGCAGAACCATGCTGGATACAAGTGAACGCCATGGAATCGAAGCAGTAAATGATTTCATGCTCTCAACCATTTGTGATCCTGTAATGCGAGGCATTGCAAATGGAAGCCCTTGAAAACCTCCACCAATTTCAGAATTCTGGTTGATCCAATTCCACAATGGACGCATGAAGCCCTGGTAATTCATGGCACCATGCCAGCCAAGACCATCAAGATCGGAGGCAAAGAAATCACCATTCTCTGCAACAAGCCAAGCCTTTGGATTGGTTTCATCCATCGCTTTACGAATTCCATGCATTACTTCATTGTGAAGATCATCTTTGCCTAATCTTCCCGTCATGTTTCCAACATCAATACGCCAACCAGCCATACCAAACTTTGGAGATAGCCATTTACGAACAATTGAATTCTTTCCTTCATACATCTCTTTGCGAAGTGCCTTTGAGTTGAAGTTCAGCTTCGGAAGAGAGGCGTGGCCCCACCAACCTACATATCCATGTTTGACAGAACTATCCCAATAAAAATATGCGCGCTCTTTAGAGTTCTTATCCTTCTTGGCTTTTGCAAGCCATGGATGTCCGGCGCCGCAGTGATTAGAGGTGAGATCACCCATGACGGCGATCTTTGATTTACGAGCTGCTTTCACTAGCGAGAAGAGAGCTTCGTTGCCACCAAGTAATTGATCGACATGATCAAAGCTCGATGCGTCATAACGATGGTTAGATCGTGCGGGAAAGAAAGGCGTGAAGTAGATACCATTGATACCGAGGGCTTTCAGGTGATCGAGGTGCTCTTCCACACCTTTGAGATCGCCTCCAAAGAACTCTGTCCCTGTTGATTTATCGCGTCCGCGCGGAGCTTCATCCCATTCGCGAGGAATTGCCCATTCTGGAATCTCTTTCTTGATTTCTGACTTTGCAAATCGATCTGGAAATATTTGATAAAAGACTGATGAGCGAATCCATGCCGGGTATTCAGGTAGGGCAACAATCTTGAAATCGTCATTGGTGTGGACATCGTGATCGCTCAGACCACGTGCGTTAAGCCACTCATATTTGCTCTCTGAGATAAAGACGAAGCGATATGAAGTTTTGAGATTAACTATCTCAACCTTTACCTTCCACCAGCTCTCGACATTACCGCGCTTTCCCAGCTTCAGCTCATAAGAGCGAGGTTCACCATCTTCATAGATTCTTATAAAGGCTTTAGCAAATGAGTATGTGTTAGGAACGCGTACTCGCAATGTGATTTTTTTGCCAATTTTGGGCGCGCTATCGCTGATGTAGATTCCACTTCCATCATGATGCGGCAACGCAGAGATATCGCTACTTGTTGATAGCTTCGATTTGTTTGAAGACAACTTTCTCTCCCTTGATGTTGAATGCAGTTGCTCTAATTGAAACTTTGCTGCCGTACTTGTAATCAGTTGGTGAGAGGTAGACGCGATACGGGCTATTGAAATCGGTGCCAGCGTTGACCCACTTTGTGGAACCGGCTGCCTTCACTGAAAACTCGACACGGCTCAACCCTGGGCTTTTCAGTGGCGCTGAAACTTCCAGCATCCCGGTGAGAAAATCCATTCGAGTCTTCAAGGCCGAAACTGCAATTTTTGCTGGAGCCATTACCGCAGAAGATTTCAGTACCACTGCATCAAATGCTGGAACCGTAAGGGTCACAGATGCACCTTTATTGGAAAAAGTTGATCCGCCCAAAAGAGACTTCCACTTCGCTGTGCTTGCAGTAGAAACCGTCACTTTAGATGGTTGTTTACTGTTATTAAATGCGACTAGGTATTCGATCTTCTCAACTGGGTCATATTTGGATACCACGAGTGTGCTTCCAGTAGCTGAGCGAATCTGCATCTGTCCGTTGGCAAGGGCTGGATAAGCACTGCGCAGCTTTGCTAATTCGCCCAAATAGATAGCCAAAGGATGTTTAGCGCTCTCTGTAAATGAGTTACCGTCTCCGATTGGATCAGATCCCACGCGTGCTTCACTCTTCCAAGCGCTGATCTTTGTTTCAAACATACTTTGGCGTGCTCGTTGATCCCCGCCATTACCTGAGCCGGTCATACCTACTTCATCACCATAATAAACAGTAGGGATACCGCGAGAGAAATACATCAAAGCGTGAGCCAGTTTGGTTCGTGCAAGTAAATCATTCTTCGCTTGTGCCTGTGTCTGCGGAATGATGAAACCAACACGACCCATATCGTGATTGCCTAAGAAAGTAACAAGATTGGATGCAGTTGATGTCGATGTTGTGTACTGATCGTCAACATCAAAGAGGGTGGCAAGGACTGATGCATCTGAATATCCAGATGCAAATTGTGTCGCTGTGCGCTGGAAAGCAAAATCTAAAACTGTTTGAATCTTTCTCTCACGCACGTAAGTGACTAGGTTCATCGGATTGACATCCCAGACCTCACCATAAATAGTGAAGTTATTGATGCCAACACTCTTTGCTGCGCTATCGATTCCAGGTGACCAATTCTTAAAGAAATCGTTATCTACGTGGCGGGCGGTATCAACACGGAAACCTTCAAAGCCGTATTTCTTTATCCACTCTGAATAGACATTAACCCAGCCTTGATACACCTCTGGTTTTTCAGTGGCTAAATCATCAAGGCTGTAGAAATCACCGATCTGTTCGCAGCGTCCTTCTCCCCAACAACGATCAACGCTTCCGACGTTGTGATAGTTATCAAGCTTATTTAGCCAGGCAGGGCTCTTTGCGCTCTTTTGATCTTCTGGAAGGTAGGCAGTCTTATCTGCATACTGAATAACATCGCCAGTGTGGTTGGTGACGATGTCGAGAATTAACTTAAGGCCAAGTTTCTTGGCACAGGCCGAGAGAGCTAAAAGGTCTTCATTTGTTCCTAGATGTGGATCAACATTAAGAAAGTCCCTGCCCCAATAGCCGTGATAACCAGCTCCCCCACCTGTTCCATCGACTTGAGTAACAAGCGGGGTCATCCAAACTGCAGTAAAGCCAAGTGCCTTGATGCGCGCTAAGCCATCATCGCCAGGCTGACATGTTCCAGTAAGTCCTTTGAGATCGCCTCCGTGAAAGTGGGCTGTACTTGTTGGGTCATACCCTGAAGTTGGGTCAGTTGTCTTTCCGCCAGCTAAATCATTTGATGCATCGCCATTGCGATAACGATCAGGAAAGACGAAGTAGATAACATCTTTAGAAAGTCCAACCTGAGGCTTAGTGACTTCTTGCGCCGTTGCAGAGTATGGAATAACAAGAGCACAGAGTGCGATACCTGCAATGAACTTCTTAAGCATTAGCCTTTTACAGATCCGGCGGTGAGACCGTTAATGATGTATCTCTGAAGGCTAAGGAAGATGATCACGATAGGAACTGATGCAATGATCGAACCAGCGGCAAATGGTCCCCAGTTTTCCGAGTACTGGCCGCCAATGAATTGCTGCAATCCAACAGCTACTGTACGAGATTCCATATCAACTAAGAAAAGTCGCGCAAGGATGAACTCATTAAAGGTACCGATAAAGCTTAAGAGAGCAACAACAGCTAAAACTGGTGCAGCGAGTGGCATAAAGATCAACCAGTAAGTCTGTACAGCAGATGCACCATCAATTTTGGCCGCTTCATCCAGCTCTTTCGGAATTGAATCTACGAAGCCTTTAAGGAGCCAGATATTTACACCCATCGCGCCACCGAGATAAATCAAGAGGAGTCCTGCCTGTGTTCCAAGACCAATGCTTGGTGCGAAGGTATAAACGCGCTCCATGATGACGTACACAGCAGAGATTGCAAGAATTGCTGGGAACATCTGTACTAAGAGGAGGAGCTGAATACCTGCCTTGCGGCCTCTGAAATAAAGACGACTAAAAGCAAATGCTGAAGCAGAGCCGATAGTTACCGAAAGAACCGCGGTAGCTCCGGCAATAATGAGGGAGTTCTTCACCCAGATCATGTATGGAATCGTTGGATCGGTAAAGAGAAGCTTGTAATTTGCGAAAGAGATTTCGCGTGGGATAAATGAATCGAGGCGCAAGCTTCCAGTTGAGTTAAAGGATGAAATTACGACCAGATAAAGCGGAAAGAGCGAAAAGAGACAGACTGAAATAATCAGTGCGTGGCGCCATGCATAATTGCGAAGCCAAAGATTCACTGGAAGCTCTCCAATACCTTTGATTTACGGATACCGTACAACGAAATTGATGCAACAAGTACGAAGATGACGAGCGAAATTGCACTTGCAAGACCCAGATCTTGAATAGCCCCGCCGAAGGCTATCTTGTAGGTAAAGCTGATCAAGATATCTGTGGCACCGGCCAACTCTCCATCGAGCTCTGCGCGTGGCCCACCTCCTGTAAGGAGATAAATCAAGTTGAAGTTATTAAAGTTAAATGCAAATGAAGCAATGAGCAGCGGTGAAAGAATCTGAAGCAAGAGAGGCAAAGTAATTCGTCTAAAGATCTGACGTGGGTTTGCTCCATCGATAGAGGCTGCTTCAAGAAGTTCTGATGGGATTGCTTGAAGTGCACCACTTGAGATTAGGTAGAAATATGGAAAACCGAGCCACAAGTTGACCAGGATGATTGCAAATTTGGCAAAGGTCGGACTTTGGAACCACGCAATTTCTGTACCTAATAAATTGTTAATCGCACCGAATTCGGTGTTAAACATTCCGCCCCAGATCAGGATCGACATGATGCTTGGCATCGCATACGGCAAGATCAAAATTGAACGATAGACGCGGCGTCCGCGTATTGGCTTGTTGAGAGCTAAGGCAAGCAATAGGCCTAATGCAAATGTAGTGAGTACAGACAAAGTCGCGAAGGTAATGGTCCAAATAAAGACGCTAACCAACGGTCCGCGCAGTCGCTCTTCAGTAAAGAGTTTCGTGTAGTTCTCAAACCAGATCGGAGCACGCCAGCCTGGTTCGAGATATTGATCTGGGCTATCTGCAATAGCAAAGTTTCCACGACCATTATCGGTGTAGATCTCACCAGTAATAATGTTTTCGAATTGATCTTTCACTTCGTCATACGACAAGACTTGACGAGAAACGATACCTACTTCAAACCCCTCGAGGGCAATAAAGTACTCATCTTCGTACTTAAAGCGCTTGAGCGAGTAAATCTCATCGGCGGTGGCCATATCGGCATCTGAGAGAGTCTCGAAGTTCGGTGCACTCTCTGCGACCCCATACTCATTTATTGTCAGATCTGCGGCAACGAGTGGAATGCGGTTAGTCTCAGTTGAAATGAAATATGCCCCATTGATGGTGTCTGAGATGAGTATCGCTTCTTGCATCTCATAACGGCCGATCTTGATATCAAATGAAGTTCCATCGGGGTCTGACTCAAATCCACGATTTTTGATCTGCTCAATCGCTTCACCTTTTGAGACGATATTGCCTGTTTTGTAGTTAAAGGTAGACATCGTCACCGTGTAAAGAATTGGTGAAAGTACGAATGCGACCAGCAGAAGGACGCCAGGTAGAAAGAACTTTAAAGGAATCGAAATCTTCGTTAGATACGTCAGGACTAATAAGAGAATACAAATCGCTAGAAAGCCTGCGATGAAGTATTCCTTTTGAGCAAAGGCACTCTGTGTCAGGGTAAGGAGAAGTGCGGAGAGTAGCAGAACGACAACGAGCTTTATGGCGAAGGAGACTTTGCCGGTAAAGAATGAAGTCACTTTGCGATATTACCTCTCGGCCAAATAAGAACTAATGCGGGCGAATTTCTTCGCCCGCATTAGTTTATAACTTACTGATTCTCTTTAGAGATCAGCTTTTCCTGCACTTGTATTTGCGCGCCAGATTGCAGCGAGCTTGTTACCTTCAGTTACGGCATCTTTTCCATCTACGAGAACAGCAGTCCAGTACGCTGGAGCTGAATCCCAGTAGTTAGCGCCACCTGCATTGTTATTTAGGAATGCGCCAATCTGTGGGATGCTTGAAAGTGATGCAGCTGCACCAAATCCACGCTGTGCTTCAGTAACGGTTGCATCAAGAGCTGCACCCTTTTCTGCTGGTGGACGTCCTTCGTACTTCTGGTAAAGAACTTGACCAGCAGTTGAACCGAAGAAGTTTGTAAGAAGTGACTTAGCGCCAGCTTCTACTCCGTGCTTTGCAGCAAATGTGGTGAGAAGTGCGCCTGAAACTGAGCCGAACATCTTGCCTGGCTTGTTAGCAACAACACCTGGTACTGGCATGAGGTTCATAGCAAAGCCCTTAGCTACATAATCTGACCACTCCCAGTTACCGATGATTGCGAAAGGAACTTTTCCATCAAGGAAGTTGTCCTTGCAACCGGCATCTGAAGCTGGCAAGAAGCCATTGCTCTTCTTTCCATCAAGAAGGTATGTACGAACATTCTTTCCGAATGTTGTTCCGTTAAATGAACGGTTGTAAACAATCTTGTCGCGTGAGTCGAACTGGTATGCATCTGCACCGAGTGCTGAGAAGATCGAGTGAGCTCCCCATGACATTCCGCCGCCTGCAACGCAGAGACCAGCCTTAAGACTCTTTGCTGTCTTGTTAGCCTTGTAGTAAGTAACCATGTCGCCGAATGTCTTTGGCGCAGTTGTTACCAGCTTTGTGTTGTAGATCATCGCTACGTTGTTTACATCTACAGGTACTCCGTAGAGCTTGCCCTTGTATGTAAGGTCAAAGAGTTGACCAGGTGTAAAGCGAGCCTTCTGTGCCGCTGTAAGTGTTACAGGTGCAAGCTTTCCGCTCTTTCCTCCGGTTGGGACCCAGTCATTTGCGCCCATTACGATATCTGGACCTGATGCATCAGTTGCCTTATCAAAGGCATCCTTAAGTGCATCAAAGTTTGAGAATGCCTTTACAGTGATTGTGTAACCAGGAACCCAGTCACCCTTTACTGCTAGAGCTTTCTTTAGGTTAGCCCCGCGTGATTCATCTGCCCAAACAACAATTTCATCTGCTGCATTGGCTGATGGCACGACGAGACCAGAAACTGCGATTGCGACTGCAGCAATAAAGCCGACTGCGCTAAAACGCTTCTTTGTCATCAATTTCCTCCATGGATTCATTGTGTATACGAGGGTGTAAGACACAAGTGATGTCGACCTGAAATAACTTCCTGATCGAGGGGTACATTCTTTAGCCTTGGAGCAGGGTTATCAACTTTCAGAGCACTAAAAGGCTGCCCCAAAGCAACCTTTATCTAAATGTTATAAATGCGAGCGTTTACAGTGGCGTTTGCACGCGGTTATTTATGGAGCTGCTCAACCGTTGCATCCCAGCCGGTGACATCCTCTGGCTTGCGAGGGGCCTTACCGACATAGCGAGCAGATGGGCGAATCAAACGACCTGTGCGCTTCTGTTCAAGAATGTGTGCAGACCAACCCGCTGTGCGAGCTGCTGTAAACATAGATGTAAAGAGTGGTGCTGGAACTTCTGCGAAGTCCAAAATAATTGCAGCCCAGAACTCAACATTTGTTTCTAGAACACGATCAGGTTGACGCTCACGAAGTTCCTTGAGTGCAGCTTGCTCAAGTGCTTCTGCAACTGCGTAACGTGGTGCATTAAGTTCTTTTGCAGTACGACGCAATGTGCGAGCGCGTGGATCTTCTGCGCGATACACACGGTGACCAAATCCCATCAAGCGCTCTTTGCGATCAAGTAAGCCCTTGACGTACGCCTCTGCGTTACCGGTCTTCTCAACTTCTTCAATCATGTGAAGTACGCGAGATGGTGCGCCACCATGCAATGGACCTGACATCGCACCGATTGCACCAGAGAGTGCGGCTGCAACATCTGCACCAGTTGATGCAATAACACGAGCAGTAAATGTTGATGCATTCATTCCGTGTTCTGCAGCTGATACAAAGTAAGCATCAATTGCACGAACGTGAAGTGGATCTGGCTCTCCGCGCCAACGAATCATCATCCGCTCGACAACAGTGTGCGCCTTATCAATCTCTGACTCAGGAATTGGGGGTGCAATAATTCCGCGAGCTGCTTGAGCTAAGTAAGAAAGAACCATGACAGATGTGCGCGCAAGGTTGCTGCGGATCTCTTCATCTGAAATATCTAGTGTTGGCTTAAAACCCCAGGCTGGTGCAAGCATTGCAATTGCAGATTGCACATCTACGCGAACATCACCTGAGTGAACTGGAAGTGGAAATGGTTCAGCATTTGGAAGTCCTGGATTGAATTGATCATCAACAAGAAGTCCCCACACGTTTCCGAAAGAGACACGACCAACGAGATCATCAATATCTACACCGCGATAACGCAGCGCGCTACCTTCTTTATCTGGTTCAGCAATCTCTGATTCAAATGCAATTACGCCTTCGAGTCCTGGCTTGAAATCATCTGACACGGTGTAGCTCCAGTCTGGCGCCGGTGACTGGCGCATTCGCTTATGGCGCTAATTCTGCACCCGAAAGCAGGGTGCTCGCGACCACCCCTCATCCAAGATGACGCGGGGGCGAAAGTGACGTTAGATACAGACATGAGTGAAAAGCCTGAGCAGAGCGACCAGAGCCTGACCCGCGATGCCATCCGTGCGATGCGTCGCTCGTACGGTGATGCCGGATTAGAAAACCTTCCCGCCGATCCATTTGCCGCATTTTCAACCTGGCTGGCAGAAGCTGCCACCAATGAGTACATCGTGGAAGCCAATGCAATGGTTCTGTCAACTCTTGGTAGCGATGAAGAAATTTCAACGCGCACTGTTTTATTGAAAGATATCTCCGAAGGTGGCTTTACCTTCTTCACCAACTATCAATCACGGAAAGCGCATGCGATAGAGATGCATGATCGAGTCAGTGTTTTATTTCCTTGGTATGCGATGGAGCGACAAGTAAGTATCACGGGAGTAATTTCTAAAATCTCCGAATCTGAATCAGAAGAGTATTTCGCAACGCGTCCATGGTCGAGTCAGATCGGTGCATGGGCGAGCGCACAATCTCAACCTTTGGAATCTCGCGCAGAGTTAGAAAGTCGATTTGCGGGAGCAAGTGAGAAATGGCCAGAAGGTACCGCCGTTCCCCGTCCTCCACATTGGGGTGGCTATCGCATTGTCCCGTTGAGTATTGAATTCTGGCAGGGACGCTATTCACGACTGCATGATCGGCTGCGATATGAGAGGCAGACCACCGATTCCGAGTTCGTACTCACTCGCTACTACCCGTAGTCTTGGCCCATGAGCGCAGAAATCACAATCCCAGATAACCTCAAACCACGTGATGGCCGATTCGGTTGCGGACCATCAAAGATTCGCCCAGAAGCACTTTCTTCTGTACTTGCAAGTGGCGCGTCAATTATCGGAACATCTCATCGTCAAAAGCCGGTGAAGCATGTTGTGCATCGCGTACGCGAGGGTTTGAGCTCACTCTTTAATCTGCCAGAAGGATATGAAGTTATTCTTGGTAACGGTGGATCGACTGCATTTTGGGATATTGCAACCTTTGGATTGATTGAAAAGAAGTCCCAGCACTTGGTTTTCGGCGAATTTTCATCGAAGTTTGCTAGCGCATCCAAGGAAGCACCCTTCCTTGATGAACCAACTGTCATTAAATCTGAGCCTGGCACACACCCTGTATCTCTGGCAGAAGCAGGCGTGGATGTTTACGCACTCACACATAACGAGACAAGCACCGGCGTTGCAATGCCGATTATTCGTCCGGCAGGTACAGATGGTGCACTCGTACTTGTTGATGCAACAAGTGCTGCCGGTGGATTACATGTAGACGCAAAAGAATTTGATACCTACTACTTCGCTCCTCAGAAATCTTTCGCATCTGACGGTGGATTGTGGCTCTCACTCATGAGCCCTGCTGCAATTGAGCGTGCAGAGAAGATCAAAGCTTCAGGTCGTTGGGTTCCAGCGTTTTTCGATCTTGGAATCGCAATCGAAAACTCACGCCTTGATCAGACCTATAACACTCCAGCGCTCTTAACGTTGATGCTCTTGGCTGAGCAAGTGGAGTGGATGAATAGCAACGGTGGGTTGAAGTTTGCAACAGGTCGCAGCGCAGAGTCAGCATCAATTCTTTATGGCTGGGCCGAGAAGACTTCTTACACAACTCCATTTGTTGTAGATCCTGCACATCGTTCCAATGTTGTCGGAACAATTAACTTTGATGATTCAATCGATGCCACAAAGGTTGCTGCAGCACTTCGCGCTAATGGGATTGTGGATACAGAGCCTTATCGCAAGCTTGGCAAGAACCAGCTTCGTGTAGCTATGTTCCCTGCTATTGATCCAAGCGATGTTGCTGCACTCACAGAGTGCATTGACTACGTAGTTGCAGCGCTCTAAGCAATGCCACGTAACGTCGTACGTGATCGCTTCTTCTGGCAGGTAGCTTTTCAGACCGTTGCCATCAATATGTTTCTTGGTGGTTTTGGGCCATCCCAAGGTTTGCTCCGTGAGGATCAAGGAACGACGGGTGCACAGGCAGGTCTGCACGGAACCGCGCTCGGTATTGCTGCAATCATCGCCGGTTCGCTCAACTCGCGTCTTGCGCACAAATATGGTCGCGTCAAACTCTCATGGCTTGGCTTAGCGCTCTTCTGCCTTGGCCTCAGTGCATTTATTCTCTTCCCAACATATCCAACAACTCTTCTCTCTATTCTTATTGCAGGCTTTGGAACATCGACAGTTGTTAATAACGGCCTCACGATGCTCAATCACCATGCAGGAGATAAGGCAGCGCTAACAATCTCTCAAGCAAATGCTGTGGCCTCGGTTGGTTTTATCGGCGGAACTCTTCTCATTGGAACTATTGCAACTAACTATCCAGATAAGTGGCGACTAGGACTATTCCTTGTTGTCCCTCTCTCGCTCTTTATCTATCTCTTTCTGCGCGACAAGAACTATGTTGATCATGTCTTTGAAGATGGTGCACGTCAGACTGGAAAGATGTCATGGAAGTTCTGGGTCTCGTGGATTGGTTTTATTGCATGTATCGGAAGTGAATTCGCTACATCATTCTGGGCAGCATCTCTCTTTAAGGATCGTGTCGGTGCCACCTCAGCAGTTGCAACAACAGTGATGCTCGCATACGGAATTGGTATGGGGCTTGGTCGCTGGTATGTGGGACAAATTCTCTTTAAATTCCATCTTGATCAGCAATTGCTGGCAGTGATCGGAATTCAATTTATTGGTTTTGCCATTTTCTGGTTCTCACATAACTTCGCACTTAGCCTAGTTGGGCTATTTCTTATCGGCGTAGGGCTCTCCACTCAATTTGCTCTGGCATCCCTTCGCCTCATCGATCTCAGCGATGGCAGGCCTGATCAAGCAATCGGCCTGAGCTCACTTGCTGCCGGTATTGCAATTGCCCTTGCCCCATTTGCGCTTGGCCTCCTTGATGACCAATTCGGTATATCCCGTGCTTACATTATGGTTCCTGTGTTAATCGCAATTGCATTTGTGGTTGTCTTGGCAATCCCGTCACATGTGAGCCAGAAAGAGGTTCATGAGGCAGAGGGAATTTGAAGAATGAGCTATAGAAGCAGGCGAATAATTTCTTTAGTGACGCTAGTTATTTTGCTAGCGGGGATCTTCATAATTGGCCGGTAATACTCCTTCTACTGTTATATCACTTGGTACGCCGACTTTATCCTTGTAATAAATCCAGATAGCTAACATGCCAATCAGAGAAATGCCGCCACAGACTGCAACGCTTTCGCGCACTCCGATCACTTCTACGAGATAGCCAATTGCCATTGATCCAAAAGGTGTTCCGCCCATAAAAATCAACATATAAATACCGGTGATTCGTCCACGGATAGCAGGATCTGAATGCATCTGCATGAGTGAGTTTGCGGTAATCAACATAGTCAGTGCGGTAAATCCGCAGATCGGAAGCCAGATCGCATACAAGGTATAGGTAGGCATGATGGAAAGTCCCATCACCACAAGAGAGAAGACTGCACCCATGCGGATCACAAACATCGTATTGCGTTGCTTTTCAAGTCGTGCGCTCAGTAGCGCACCGCTGAGGGAACCCACCGCAATAAATGTTCCAAGCAATCCAAAAGATGCTGGCCCTTTATTGAATTCCCCGCGAGCCATCAACGCATTGAAGATCTGAAAATTAAGTCCGAAGGTAGCAGCAAAGAAAACTGCAATCATCACAACATAGAGATCTGGACGCGCCTTCACATATGCAAAGCCTTCACGAATCGTGCCCAGCGTCTTTTTACTCTCGGCTATAAAGAACTCAGATTCGCGCATAGATAAGAGCGCGATATTTACCGCGATATAGCTTGTGGCATTGATAATAAATGAAGGTCCGGTGCCGTAATGAGCGATGAGAAAGCCTGAGATCGCAGGTCCAATTAATCGACCAGCGTTGAAATTAGCAGAATTCAGACTCACTGCATTTGCTAAATCTGAATGGCCGACAATTTCGGAGGTAAACGATTGCCGAATCGGCCCATCAATTGCACCAGAGATCCCGAGAACTGCAGCACATGCAAAGACATGCCACAACTGGATATTTCCAGAAATTACCAAGAGTCCAAGTGCTAGTGCCGAGAGTCCACCAAAGGTATTTGTGACTACAAGAGCAATACGTTTATTGACTCGGTCTGCAAGTAACCCACCATGCAAGGTAAAGAATAAGAATGGTGCAAATTGAATTGCAGTGACAAGGCCTAGGTAATAACCGTTGTTATTGGTCAGCTCAAGGACAAGCCAATCTTGGGCGATGCGCTGAGCCCATGAACCAATATTTGAGACGGCGTTAGCTGGAAAGAGAATTCGATAATTTCGATGACGGAAAGAACGCCAGTTACCGTTCTCATCTACGCGCATTCGCATTACTATAGACCTATGTCAGAGAAGTCGCCGATTAAATCTGTTGTCATTCTCATTGCGATAGGAACAATCGGCTGGTTAATTGCTGGAATGGTTGCAGTCACCCTTGACTATGATTCAAAGTATGTGTGGACATGCGTAGTGGGTGCCCTATTAGGTGCAACTGGAATTCGATACTCGATTAGACGAGATCGACGAAGCGGAATTTAAGCTTCGAGCTGTCCAGCAATGCCGCGAAGTACGCGACCAAGGCGTTCTGCTTCGGCACCAGATGGATGCCGACCCTGACGAAGACCGTTACCGACCTTATCCAAAATCTTGATTGTGTCTTCAATCATCGCAGCGAGATCATCGTTATTAACGCGAGAATTCTCAGCCAATGAAACTGGTGCATCAACAATGTGCACTGACATTGCCTGTGGTCCCTTACGTGAATCAATAACAGAGAACTCAAGCTTTGTCCCTGGCTTTACTGATGGCACGCCTTCAGGCAGAGCTGATGCAGCTAAATAAACATCTTCGCCCTCATCGGAGGAGATGAAACCAAAACCCTTTTCGAGGCTAAACCATTTAACGCGGCCTGTAGGCATTGGAGACTCCTTGATGTCGAAGGTTCTGGGGTAGAACGAACGGGGAAAGTTTATCGCAGGAAAACGGGGTACTGCTACCCGATTGATTAAGAGTGAACGGGGGTGAGGTCTTACGCGGGGATTTCGTTTGTCGGAGCCTAGGGCTTTAAAACTATACGGATTGGATTACCAATCTTATTAGCTAACTTATCAAGTGCCATACCTGCGTGTTCTAGTGGCACGACTTCACTAATGGAGTGAGTGAGATCCAAACGCCCAGAAGCGGCTAGTTCGATCAGCTCTATTACGTGATGAGCCTCTGACCCATAGTGACCCATGATTTTTGTGCGCATGTAGGTAAAGGCCATGTCGTTTGGAATCACGATAGGTTCATTCGCAATACCAACGATAACTAAGCGCCCTTCTTCACCAAGTAATGAGAGCGCTTGTTTTCTCACTGAGCTCACTCCTGCAAAATCAAAGACGGCATTAAGGCCTCGGTGTTTCTTGATTTCAATATCATCAGGGGCATAAACAAAGTCGGCACCACGCGCTAAAGCGTTAGCTCTAGCATCTTCGCGTGGATCAATTGCAATAACAGATGCTCCAATGATTTTAAGTAGCTGCACGGCATGAATGCCTAAACCGCCGACACCAAAAACAGCCACCTTTTCACCAGCCACAACGCCAGCAGTAGAAGTAATTGCAGCCCACGGTGTTGAAACAGCGTCAGGAATGATTGCAGCTTGTTCAAAGGCTAATGAATCAGGGATCTTTGCAACGAGCTCAGCCTTTGTAACAACATATTGGGCCCAGCCACCGTCGTAATCAAAGCCCATAGTGGTTATCTGTTGGTTTGCATTGCGCTCACCTGCAATAACAACCACACGATCACCAATAGAAGATGTTGTGACACCGGCGCCTATCTGATCAATAGTTCCTGCAACTTCATGACCGATTGTGACGCAATCACCCTCTAAGTATCCAGGAGATAAAATTCCTTCAAGAAAGTGCACATCGGATAAACACACACCAGCAGCTCCTACTTTGATGCGCACTTGCCCAGCAGCTGCCTCTGGTGTTGGCACATCCACAACTTCAAATGCACGAGTAGAAACTGTTATTCGCCCTGCTCTCATTTGATTTTGCTCTCTGCTCGGTTTATCAATGTGATGACTGCATCGCCGAAACCAGCAAAGGCTGGGTTCGTTGTTTGTCCAACTCTATAGCGGGCCCAAATCTGCTGAATGATGACTGCCAATCTAAATAAGCCAAACACTTCGTAGAAAGTAAAGTCACTACAACTGCGACCACTCAAAGCTAGATATCTAGCCACAAACTCATGGCGGGTAGGCATGCCAGCTAAGTGACTAGGTTGGCGACGAAGGGATGCAAAAGCAGGTTCATCATCTCTATCTACCCAATAAGCAAGGGAAGATCCTAAATCCATGAGTGGATCACCCACAGTTGCT
>Ga0222712_10001398_pt1 | contig 29830 bp, 45 predicted proteins | sample C33_657DmetaG_FD_165043 | JGI IMG/M metagenome (GOLD analysis project Ga0222712, IMG submission 165043) | Estuarine water microbial communities from San Francisco Bay, California, United States - C33_657D | ecosystem: Environmental > Aquatic > Marine > Unclassified | place: USA: California... | reverse complement strand
CTTCGCGGGCTTTGCGGACCGTGTTTACCTGGTCTTTGAATGACCCGCCTGCTGTTGGCGTCGGAAGGTTTTCAATGTCACGCAATGACTGCGACTTCTTCACAATCAAATCGGTGAAGTTGATGGGGGCCAACGATTGCGTCTCGGGGAATCCCATCTCCTCGCGGGCCAAACGATTGACCACCCTTGCGTTTTCAGCGTTAGCTTCGCGCTGAACGGAACTAGGTCCAGCGACGGTAGATACGCCGCGATTAACCGCAGAATCGCGGTAGCTCAAAGTCGGGTCAATTCTCCCGCCCTTCGACAGCCATTCCTTTACGTTGGTATTTGTAACCGCATCATCAACTGCGCGTTTGGCCTGCTCAATCTGGCTTTTTGTTGGCGGAGTGACCGAAGTCTTTCCTGCAACGGCTGCACCTCCGACGACTAATGCCGTTTCTCCCATAGTGGGAACACGACCTTCCTCGGTCATCGTTTTGGCTGTTTTTCCAGCCATCAATGTGCCCAGCGTGCGAAAGCCCTGCGGTGAGGCAAAGTATTCCAAGACCTTGGGAGCGGCCTGAATGGCGCTTCTAGCCGTAGCCATTCCTGCGGGAGTAGCGGAAATACCGGGGAGCGTACCAATCGCAGCCTCTTCAAGGGTTTGACCAAGGCTGTACGGCTTTCCGCTCATACGCTGCAAAGCAACGTCGGTCATTGCAGCCGAGATCGCTCCACCAACTGGAACGCCAACAGCCTTCATTGCTCCTGGAAGCCGAAGGCCCATGCCCTGACCAGCGGCGATGGCGGCACCTCTGGCGGCCATTTCCCCGCCAGTCTTTCCAAGGTATCCAAGATCGGCCTTCAGTTGGTCGGAAGTAGAAGGCTCGGGTGGCGCAGCAATCTTGGGCGCCAACGAATCACGCTCTTTGCGAGCAACATCAATCCATGCCTCAATGTCGTTTTGAGCGACACCGGCCTTCGCCAACTCCAACGCCTTGCTCTCAATGTCGTCTTCCATTGGGTTCATGGCGTCTGTCCTTTCTTTGCCTTTTGCATGAGGGCGTTGAACATTGAACTCGCATTGGTCACGGGTTGCTGGGCGGGAGCGGGTTCACCGCCAGCGCCAACCCCAAGACCTTGAGCGATGGGTTGATCGCGCACTCCAGACCGTTCCCGCAGTTCGTTGGCGGACGGGATTGAATCATCGTAGGCCTTAATCAGCTTGTTACGACGGGTCATGTAATCCTTTTCGCTGATCTCTTGAGCATCGACCTTGTTAGCCAGTGACTCCATCTCTCGGTTTAGATTAATGCGCTTTTGCAGCACACCAAGAAGCTCAAGATTAGCCTTGTTGCTCAAACCAAGTTGGGGATTCCAAGACCTAAACAACTCCGTTTCCTTGTCGGAAATGCTCCCCTTGGTAGCGGCAAACGTGGGAAGAACGATCTGGCCGAAGTAAGCCAAAGCCTGCTGGGTGCCTGAAAGTTTTCGTTCATCAACCGGGAAGTTCAGTGCTTTCCCGAAGTTCATAATGTTCGCTTTAACAGTAGCCAAAGCGCCCTCATCGAGGCTTCCTTCCCTAATGATGCTCTCAAGATTTGATACTGCTGGAGCGATCAAACGGTCAGCTTGAGCCGCTGCTATGTCTGCTTTGATGCGATCATTAACGCGGGCGAGTCGAAACTCCTCTTGTTTTGTGTCCGCTTCCAGTTGCTTTTTCTCCAATGGAGTTAGCTCCGCCAGACCGATGTTAAGGACGTAATAGCCTCCGGTTCCAGATTCCTTGACGGTAGCGGCTCGTCGTTGTCCGGGTGGAAGCCCCTTCTGGCTTTCGTTAAATGCTTCCTGCTGCTGTTTTGCCTCATCAAGCGTCATCTGGCGCTCTTCTGAAGCCTGCTTGCGTTTTTCTGCCGCAAGGCGTTGAGCGATTGTCGTGGGATCGGAGTATTGTCCAGATGAGAGGAACTTCAACGCAGCTTCACGTTGCGCTTGTTCAGCAATGTCAGGAGTAAAGGCTTCAAGGCCGCGAATAGCAGCTTTAACGGATGGAGGCGCATCAACTGGGGTACGAGGCGCAGGCGCAACTGAAGTCGTTTGAGGGGCTGCAATAGCCTCGGGAGCCACTGTAGGAGCGCGAGAGGGCGCACTAACAGCAGTAGGAACGGGTGCGCGTTCCAAGCCTACCGATTCAGTGACAGGCTCTCCAGTGGGAAGGCCGAGCATTTGAGCAACGGCGCGTTCCCGAGCTATTCTGTTGCGAAGCTCATTAGCTTGAGCCGTCACAAGCGCAGTTTGCGCCTCTCTCATTTGCTGCTGCTGCTGCGCCATCTCGGCTTGATTGTAGCTGTCGGCAAACTGGGCCAACAGAGCCGTGTTCTGCACGTTGGTCTTACCGGACTTGATGTCCGCATAAGCCTTCAGCACGTCGGGATTGACAGGAACAGGCGACTCTTCAGTTCCAGCCTTGTTCAAGAAGTCCAACAGCTTGGGGTTGGCAGCCGATGCCGCTTGAAAGCGGGCAATCGCCTGATTGGTCATCATCTGGTTCTGCTGCAACCCTTGGAACAGGGTCGTAACGCCCCCAGCGATGCCTTGGGCACGCGCCTGCATACCCTGCGCCAGCAACTGACCGCTGATATCTTGGATACCTGGATTGTAAGGCATGGTCGTTATCCCCGTTTAGCTCGTCGGCCACTTGCCGCCAAGCAAGCTCAAGAGTCCTTGGATTCCTCCGGTGATACCGCTTTGGATCTGACCCAATCCGCCGGAGGCTATCAAGTTTCCAGCAGCTTGAGCGTAGGTGCCCGTCTGGCCCATCTTTGCAGCTTCCAAAGCCGCTTGGCGGTTGGCAGCCGCAATCTGTGCTGCGTTGAGCGCATTGACGTTGGTGCCGTACACGTCCTGCGCGTAACCGCTGAATGGGTTAATCATCTGCTGGGCAAAGCCGTAGCCACCCGCACCGGAAGTAAGACCCATCGCTTGGTTGTACAGGGCTTGGTTCAAGCCGACGTTCTGGCTCTGCATACCATACTGGGCGCCAAGCGTGGCCGCCATCGGATCAAAGATGTTAGCCGTCTGGTAAGCCACGCCTTGGCCCAACTGACCCATGCTCTGGGCAAGGTTTTGCCGAGCAAGCTGCTCACGCTGTTGGATCGCCGCCTGACGGTTCAACACTTCTTGAGCTGCCGCACCTTGGCTAAAGACCTGTCCACGGGCTGCGTAAGCCTCCCGTGCGGACTGTTGGGCGTTACGGATTTGCTCTGGGGTAAGTTGGCCTGTCTCGGCTTGGCGAAGGGCTGCAATGTCACGGGCGACCTGATTCTGGGCTGCTGTGGCGTACTGGCCCAAGGTTCCGGTGTCCCCGTAAAGCTGGGGATTCGCTTGCTGACGTAAGGATTGGGCGCGGGAGAAAAGGGCTTCCGCATCGGCGATGTTGCCGGACCGCAAAGCCGTGTTGGCTGCCGCCGTCTGCTCATTGGCAGCTTGGGTCAAAGCGGACTGATAACCGCCGGCTTGGCCGGGGGTGACCGTGGTTCCAGTTTGAGCCCGGATCGAATTGAGCAGGTTCTGGATGTCCTGGCCGGTCATCCCTTGCGAAAGCCCTCCGTAGCCCTGTGCGATGGCCTCGGACAGGCTCAAAGGCTGACCGCCCGCACCGGTAGCAGTGCCGTAGATGGGCTTGCCTTGGGCGTCCACGCCAATCTGGAACTGGCGCATCGGAGCAGCCAAGCTGGCAAGCGTGGTTCCAGCCTCTGTGTACAGATTACGCGCAGCAGGTGTGCCTTGCGTTGGAAGCGTGTAGCCAACGGTTGGGGCATTGATGACGATGGGCGTAGACGCACTTGTTCCAGTTGTAGTAGGCACAGTTCCTCCTGTTGAAATTGCTCCAGGCGTTCCCGTGTTAGGGGCAACATCGCCGGTTCCTGTTGATGTAGTTCCACCAGACGCTGTTCCAGTTCCTCCTCCGCTAACTTTTGTTCCACCACCATCGCCTCCACCGGGCACAACTCCTGTAGTGCCACCTCCGGTGGTATCACCTCCACCTCCACTGGGATTTGTTCCTCCAGTTCCGGTATTTATGCCTCCAGCGCCACCACCTCCACTTCCAGTCCCTACCACGCCAACACCGGTGGCTCCACCACCAACATCGCCACCTGTGCCGCCCATTCCGCCAGAAGTCGTACCCGCTCCAGTTTGAGCGGCGCCAGCAGTTGAAAGCGTTTGATTGATGACGTTTTTTTGCTGCTCTTCGGCGGCAGCGACAGCGGCTGCTTGATTGATAGCTTGGGATGGAGCAAGAATTTGACCCAAAATGTTTTGGGTACGTTCTGAACTATCAAAGATGTAAGGTCCGCCAGTAGACGGCATTTCTCCCGCGCCTTTCGTGGCACCCGATCCTGTGGTTGATCCTGGAGCCGCAGTGCCTCCAGGTTGACCTCCGAGCGCACCTCCGGTCACGGCCACCGCGCCGCCTCCGGTCGTTTGCTGGCCCATTCCGGCGGTAGCCCCAGTTGCAGCGGCACCTGCGCCACCGCCCGTGCTCAAACCACCACCAAAAATGGCTCCACCGACGTTTCCAGCGGTTCCTCCTCCAACGTCTCCACCAGCTCCACCCGTAGCTCCTGTTCCGGCACTAGTGGACCCAGATGGAGCCCCAGTGGAACCAGGATCCCAAATGTTGCCCAACGTATCTTTCCCCGTGGCTACATTAATGACGTTCTGGCCTGTCTGGCCGACGCCTTGCACGGCCCCAGCAACGCTGCCTACTGGGTTGTTGGGATCCAATCGGGCAATCTTGCCACCAGAGAAAATTAACCCAGCAGCGGTCAAAATAGCAGCCGTTGATGGATCAATACCTGGAATCGGGAGAATTAATGGTATCCCGCCTTGCCCAGCAACCGCTCCTCCTGATGAGGATAAATCAAGCGAACGACTTGGGCCGGCAGCAGCATTGTAGATCTCAAGACCGCGATTAGCTGCAACTTCAATACGCGTACCAAATTCAGGATCGCTGCTGAACACGCCTTCATTCCGCATCCGTTCAATTTCGGCCTGGATCTCCTTGTTGACGATGTCGTCGAAGGAAACCGTCTGATTCGTATCGCCTACTTTTACCGTAGATGTGGGACCGCCGCCAAGAGCGCCAATTCCTGTTCCTGGTGATATGCCGGGAGTAGCGCCTGATAGCTCCGTGTTAAACCCGATGTAATCGGCGCCAGTGATTTGGTTGGGGTTAAAGATGTTACCCAGCTCTCCGCCGGTGAATTTTGGCTCTTGTACGACAAATGTTGGTAGAGTGGTGACGTTACCACTCGCGTCGGTAGCCGTAGTCGTGCCACCACCAGCCTCTTGCACCGACCTGAATGTTGGAGTAGCAAAAGGGTTAGGTATTCCGCCAAATAAACTATCAGCGGATCCAAGCAGCGTTGTACTTGTCACTGCCATCAGCCGACAGCCGCAGTACGGCTGACCTCCAGTAGGTTGGTTCCGTCAGAGAGAAACGTGATTTGGAAGTACTTGTTCGTACCCGTCAGGGTGTACGTTCCCGTGGTCTTGAAGTTCGTGCCAAAGGTGATGACGTTGCCACCCGTGCCATCCGTCGTGAACGAGATACGGAGGATGTAGCCGGCACGGGGAACAGAGGCCGCGTTGATGGTGCTGGCCGTGCTGCTGGTGCAGGCGATACGGCGGGCGTTGCCATCGGACGTCGTGAACGTGAGGCTGATGGTCCCGCTAAAGCTGACCGTGCTGTACGTCTCGTACAGCGGGGTTGCTTGGGTGATCGTCGTGCCACCGGACAACGTGGGGGCCGCGTAAGTGTTACCGGACGCCAGCATGGCGGTAACGATCTCGTTGGACCCAACCGTGACCGTTGGCTGGGCCAGCAGGTTCAGCTTCGTGTAGGTGATCGGGTCAGTCGTACCCGTGAAGGTGTACCCTGGATTTACGTTAGCCATGGTTAAACTTGGACGAGGTTGGCGCGTTGTCCCGGTCGGGTCTCGTAACCCAAGGACATAACACTGATGAATCCTTGCGTGTTGGTGACCTCCAGCCAGCTTAAACGACCTTGCCGGCGGGTCAGCAACGGAAGCCGGAACTCTTGAATCATCTCGGGCTGGAAGCCGCTTCCCGTCTGCACGCTATCGGGTCCAGTCGAGTAATCCTTCCGATACGACCGATTGTAGTCGTTGTTGGCGTTGGTGAGGTCGTAGGCCGAGTCGTTGAACTTCCAGCTTTCGGACCGCGTGTACGTCTGGTCCGTCAGTAGCGTGCTTTCCTCGCTGGCCCCTTCGGTGAAGGCTGCCACGGAGAACTTGGGACGGTTGGTGCCAAGATCGACGTACAGGCGCCGCTGGAAGTGGTTCAGTTGGTCCGTGTCGTAGGCACGGGTGACAAGCTGCGTGCTGATTTCCGCGAGCGTAGTACCGCTAATGTCGTTCTGTCCCTCGTCCGTCACGAAGATCCGCCCGTCCTCCGTGATGGCGTGCAACCGTTGCAGGCCGAGGTAGTCCACTACCTGCCAGCCTTGGATGCACATATTCATCGTGCTGGAGAACGACCACTCACCGTACCATTGCTCGGTGACAAAGTTATGCACCACAACCGCATTGCAGAACAGGCTGTTGTCCAGCGGGAGGGCGACGTAGAGCTTGTTGTTCCAATAGCCGAGGCTGATCTTGTACCCAACCTCCCAGTTCACCCGGTCCATGATCCGCTTGATCTTGGTGGAGAGCGGGAGGATCTTGTGCTGGAGGCTGTTGTTCGTGCTGGTTAGCGTCAGCAGGTTGATGTTTCGGTTGCTGACGTAGGCCAGATCTGGACCGATGGAGGTAACAGCGTTGATACCAACCAGACCTACTTGGCGGGTGACCTCGGTGACCGTCACGTCCGACAAGCTGCCCTCGACGTTCTGGAGCAGGAGGACGGACTTGTTCTTGAAAGCAACGAGACTGTTCTGCCCAAATGGGAACGTGGCTACAACGTAGTCGCTGTTGCCCGTATTCAGATTGAACTCGTTAGCCAGCGGATCGTAGTCCGTGAAGGCCAAGACATCCGACGCTGCGATGCTATCCTTGCCATCCCTGACCCAGAGACGGTTCTGGTAGTAGGTGGCTTGGTTGCTGTTCGGAATGCTGTTAAACGAGGCGGGAAGGGTGGTATCGGGCACTTCCGCAAACGACCCGTTCCAGTCGCCATCCCAGTACAGCGGCTTGGCATCGTCCCCACGGAAGATGTAGACGTAGTTGTTGGCTTGGACGATGGTTGCCTGCGTTCCTACGGCAATCGTGTGCGTTCCTAGGCTGATGCTGCGGCTGGTGTGTCCGCCCGCGTAAAACCCAACGGAACTGGACCCAAGCAGCATGATCCAGGTGATGTTGTAGTCGTTGGGGTCCGAGTAGATGGACGAAGCGTAAACGCTGATGATCGGGCTGGAAGAATAGGCGACCGCGCCGGACGTGCCCACTAGGACGTAAAGCCCGCCAGCCTCATGGCCGCCGTAGTACGTTCCAGTAAGCGTCGTCGTGGACCGAATCCACTCCGAGCCGGTCAGCGATTGCAGTGTTCCCCAGCTGTCGGCGCCAGCGGTCACAAACCCGTCTTGGCTGCCAATCATGCAGTACCAAGGGGCAGTGTAACCGGCTACGTCCTTGTCCCGCGTACGGGTCCAAGTAGCGCCATTCGGGGACGTCCAGATGCTGCCGTTCTGGTTTACAATGGCAAAGGCATTGGCGCCAAAGACGGCATCTGTCGCCATGAGCCCAATCGGGTCAGGATCGGGAATCGTGGAGTAGTTCCAAGTCGTGGCATCCGTGCTGTAGTAGACTTGGATGAAAAAGGGGAACGTGGCAACGAATGTGCCGTTGCCGTACACGATGTGGCCTTCGATGCCAGCATTGTGGTTTACGATGAAGGACTTGCTCCAGGTTACACCGTTATCCGTGCTGGTGTAGGTGTACCAGTTGTGGCCGCCAAAGTACTCGTAAGCCAGCACAGCCCATTTCCCGTTGCCGTAGGCCACTGACATGTTGTGGTCTGACGTGCTGTTGCTGACGGGATTTGTCCAAGTGATCCCATCCGTGGACGTGCGGATGCCCGTCGTGACGCCCGTGTTCAGCTTACCAACTGCGACGAATACCCCGTTGCCAAACTCAACAGCTTGGAACGTGGGGGCCAGCACAAGCGTGCGTTGTGTCCAAGTAGAGCCGTCCGGTGACGTCATCACCGTACCGTATCCCGTGCCATCCACGCCAACCGCCACCCAGATTCCATTACCGTAGGTGACGTCGTTCCACGTTACGGTCCCATACGCTGTGCTAGTGGTCCAAGTCGTACCAAACGGCTCGGACCCCAATTCTGGAAGGCACACGAACCCACCCCGCGTCTGGGCATCCTGCGAGGTGAAGTCGTGGTTTACTGCTGTCTGGACGTTGCCCGGCTTGATGTTCTCGGGCGAGTTGTACTCATCAACCCCAAGGAAGGAGTTGTCGCCCACCTCCTTGGGTTGGTCATCAAGGTTACCGTATGAGCGGTAGCGGTTCATTACGTCCAGTGCCCCGCCGAAGGAAAGCCGTTAGGCTCCCTTCGTCAGTTCGGCCACCTTGGCCTCAAGCTCGGCAATCCTGGCTTGGGCCTCGGCGAGGGAATCGACCAGCACAGACATCGACTGCTGCTGGAGCTGGCTGATGATCTCAGCCTTGATGAGTTCCTTGGGCTTGGACATTAGGCGCGGGTCAGGCCGAGGTTCTCGGAGATGGCATCCAACTGAACCTTGTCGTCATCGGCATCCGCCGGCCAAGCGTTCCATTGGGCTTCAGTCATGCTGACGTTGCCGTTCTTGAGGACGGTCACCTTGTAGGTGTCGGGAACAGCGTCCACGGGATCGGTGGCGGGCACAATCACCGCACCCGTCGTCGGATCAAGCTGCTCGGTCGTGCCGGGGATGGCAGGGGAGCCGGGAATCACCTCCACGTTCTGAAGCTCGTAGTAGTAGGAGGGCGGCGGCCCCAGCGTGATGGAACGGATGTAAAGGACGTTGGCCTCGCTCGGCCAGACCTGCACGGGGACAATGTTGGTTTGCATGATGGTTAGATGTTAGACGCGCTTGACGACGTTACCAGCGGACGTGTCCACCCAAAGGTCGCCAGCAGAAAGTCCGGTGGATGATGTAGGCAACGACGAGAAGTTGACCTTTCCGGTCTCAACGCGAAATCCGCTGCCGGTATCAATGCGGACGTAGCCCGTGCCTTTGGCTCGCAGATACACGTTTCCGTTGGTGCCGGAGGTGGCGTTAAGAACCAAATTGGTCGTGCCGTAAAGGTCACCCGCAAACGTCGCGTCGCCGCTGACGTAAGCCGTCCCGCTCACCTGCAACTTCTGCCCGCCGTCGGTGGTCGTGCCGAGGAGGAGGTTACCGCCAGCGTGCTGTAGCGAAAGTGGCAGAGCGGCAGAAGTTGTGCGGTTGTAGGCAAAGATGAGTCCTTGCGTAGTGCCTAACATTCCAACCTCGACACCAGCACCAGATGCTGGAGCACCAGTTCCACTAAATTGCCCAATAGTGTTTAATACCGACAGTCCTTTGTTTAGTACGTTTGTTCCCGTCCCGCTCGGAGTCAGCGTGATGTTTTGATTGGTGCCGCCAGCGGTCAACGTAACGCCACCGGCTGCTGGCATTGACAGAGTACTTGCTAGGTTTGCTCCGTAAATTGTCCCATCGTAGCCGAACAAAAACGAATGACTGCCGCTTGAGGAAAAACCCAACACTGAAGCGTTGTATTTGTAGAATCCGGTGGTAGTTGCAGACGAAAGAGAAATACTTGGAGCGGCTGCTGTTCCGTCGGAAACGCGAGTTGCTCCGCTGACGGTGAGGTTGCCGCCGAAGGTCGGGCTGTAGGCATCCAGCTTGCGCGTGCCGTTCGTCGCTCCATCCACCGCAATGAAATCATCCGATGCAGTAACTGCGGCTGTCGTGGAGAGGTCTTTGATGCGTTTGTTAGCCATGGCGGGTGCGATTAACGGCGTTCAGAGTATTCAAGGTAGTCACCTGTATCAGTGACCAAGAAGTCGGAAGTATTGGTGGTTAGGCGGCCATCAAACACACCGGGCTCCTCGTTGTCTTGCAGGACGGTATCATTGAGACCGGTGGCTAACCGCTGCCCCAGCACAGCGCATTGACTGGCAAGTAGGCCGATCATGTCAGTTACAGCACTCCCTTGGTGATCCCGTTGGCAAAACGCTTGCCAAGCATGTTGGATGCGCTGCCAAACGGGGAGTTCACAACTGGAACTCGGAGGCTTGGATGGCGGCGCTGGTGGCGCCTTGACGGATGAATTTGGCCTGCTGGGCGGCGGCGACGGACCAGGTGTACTGGGAACCGCTGTAAAGCCGGTGACCATTGGTGCTGGTCGGGGCCGAGCCATCAAAAGTACACATCACGTCAGCGTCCTGCACATCCAGCACAATCATATTGCTGGTGTCGCTGAACGTGGAGAACTGGACGCCACCCACGGTTGCATCAACCGTCAGGCGTTGATCGGGTACTGCGCTTCCGCGATACCAAGCCGGTTTCGGGAAGATGTTGTTAAGATTGAAGGAACTCATGGCTTTGTTCTAATTAAACGTTGACGTAACCCAGAACGGAGCTAGGTATCAATGCGTGACTACTGAAACCTACACCCCGATTCGGGGCTACGAAACCTTGTACGAAATTACCGAAAGCGGACAAATTCGCTCTTGGTCCTTTGGCACTACAAGGCGTCGTAGCAAACCGCGAGCCTTGAAATGGCGAATAAATCCGTATGGATACGCTACTGTTGCTTTGGCAGATGGACCAAGACCAGTTTGGAATGTTTCGGTTCATCGTCTTGTTGCGCTCACCTTTCTGCCAAATCCCAATAACTTGGCGCAAGTTAATCACAAGGATTCCAACAAGCTGAACAATCATGTCAGCAACTTGGAGTGGGTTTCGCAGTCTGATAATTTGAAGCATTCTTGGCGCGTTGGAACGCATGTGTCGCCACGGGGCGAACGCGCTCATCATGCCAAACTGAACTCCGAGCAGATAACTGAAATTCAAAAGCGTTTTGCCGATGGGCATAAAGGCTCCGCGATAGCCAAAGATTTTGGCATCACGGCGACTCACGCCTATCGGATACGCGATAATTTGCATTGGAAACCAGAATCACCAAGACCTCGACTGTGAGGTGACGTGGGTGTAGACGTTGACCTGGAAGTTATCGGGCATCTGGCGCTCAATGCGGTCCCATTCGTTGAGCTTCTTCAGCTCTGCCGTCTGGTAAGCGGACTGGGCCTTCTCCATCTGGCCGTCCTGCGTCAGCCAGTCCCCAAAGGTCTGCCAGACCAAGATACCGGACAACGCCTCGGGTAGTTCCTGCAACTCCCACTTGGACGGAGTGTCCTCGGGGTCTTGGCCTGCCGTGGTGGCGCTTACGCACTTCCAGTAATCGGACGTACCTACCTGCGCCCCCGTCGTACGAGTGTAATAGACGTACTGGCCCGCAACGTAGGTGGCAGTGGCACTGAACACATCGCCGCTGTAATTGTAAGGGGCACGGCGGTAGAACAGGTAGACCGGGTTGGCAGGATTGGTATTGTACGAGACGTAGCCATTCGTCCCCATGAAGCCACCAGCCGTGGAAATCATCTGGAACCCCTCGGTCGTCACCACGAAGCCTTGCGGACGGGGGTAGCTGACCATTGCGGGGTTGTCCACCCACGCTTGGAAGAGGACATCAATCACCTTCTCGCCAGTCTGGTCGTACGGTACGATGAACTGGTTGGGGCTGACATTCGTCTCCTGCACCATCAGGTTGCCCCAGAGGTACACGCCCTTGGTGATGTCGCCTGCGTAAGAGATCGTGCTGCCATCCGTCGATACGCCAACGGAGTAAGCGAGGCTGGTGCAAGCGGCGCCGCTGGTAAACGTGATCGTGCAGAGGAAGAAGCCGTTCGGGCACTGCTGGATGTTGGCGGACGAGACGTTGGCCTGCGTCCCCACGGTCCCAGCTTGGACGTTGAAGAATGTGCTGAAGCTGGTCGTGCCGTCATTGACCACTAGCTGGATGTAGCTGCGGCCATTTGGGCGGGCGTACACGGACGCCTGGTACTGCGTGCTGGGGAAGCCGGTGACGCTCTGGGCTACTTTGTGTTGCCCGTTCGTGACCGTTTCCAGCACCTTGCTGGCCGTTGTCCGATTGTCAGCGGGGTTGGGGATCGAATTAGCCGTTACGGAGACGTTGGTCGCCGTCCAGTAAGCCGTCTGGCTGACATCGTTGGGATACGTCAGCAGATCCCCGGCAAAGCGTGCCTCACCCCAAATGGACAGGTCGGGCCAGTTACCAGCGCCCCAGACCTGCCGTACATTCGCGTTAAACAGCGTATTGAGGCTTTCCGCAGTCTCCGTGGTCAGTCGGCTCGTCGGGACTCCAATAAGCCCGCAAAGTTGGGTTAAAGCCGTGCTGTACGGAGTCGTCCTCAAGTGTCCTTTTGCTTGCCCATCCAGCCTCCCGTCAGGCCATGCCGGGCGGGATTAACCTTTGGGCGATAACCCGTCGCGCAGAGGTGAGGGTTATCCTTCAGGTACTCCGGCATCCACTCATGCACGTTGTTGCCGTGCTGCGCCTGTAGCCGGAAGAACAGGCGACTGTTGATGCGAGCGGCCATCTGCCCCAACCCGTCCATGCGGGTGGAACCCTGTTCGCGCATCTTGGCGGCCAGACGGGCCTGGTCTTCATGGACCTTGGCCTTCTCGTCTGGGAGACCGTTCACGATCTCGCCCCACCACTTGCGGACGAACTCCTTGGGTACTTGGGTGACTATGCCGCTGTCGCTCACCATAAAAGAGGGAGGGGGCAGAGCCCTTTCGGGATGCCCCCAGTAGTATCTCGGTTATCCGAGCTTCGTCGGATCGGAGAGATCGACGATGTTCAGGTAGATGTCCAGTTCGCCAGCCGTGAGGGCGGACGGGCTGCCACCGGTGGCGTTCGTGAAGATCGCAACCAAGTTCGCAGTCGCCGTAGCGGTGCGGATGGTGGCGGTCGTCGGGACGCCGGCCAGAACACCAGCGGTCAGCACCGATTGCGCGGTGACGAGGCTGTTGGTCGTGGTCGTGGTGCCAACCTGGATGGTCATCGCGGTCGTGCCGGCAAAGGCAGTCGTGATGTTCACCAGAGCATTGTTGAGCACATACTTCGACGGAAGGGCGCCCAGCGTAACCGTCACGGTGTCGGTAGAACCGGCACCGTAGGCAACGTCGGACGACTTGACCGTGAACTTGTGCGAGAAGCCACGCGCCTGCTCTTGCAGCGAGAGCTGCGAGGTACGGGCGCGGGCGATGGTAACAGCAGTATCAGCCATGGTAGTTTCCTCCTATTTAGGTGGTTGGCTATTAGCTGGACGCGGCGAACTTGCCGAGGCCGAGCGGGTTCTTCACCATCAGGGTGAGGGCCGCGAGGATGAAGCCACGGCGACCGCCGCCGAGGTCCGGCAGCTCGTTGGACTCAATGCCAAGCATGTAGCCGATGCCAACCAGCTCGGGATCGATGACGTAACCACGGGCCTTCTGGGCGCTGGTGGTCGTCGATGGGTCCGCGCCATCGAGGATGCCGTTGAACAGGTCAGGCACGATGGTCACGGTGTGGAAGTCGCCGACGTACATCGTGACGTCGAGGTCGATCTGGTGCTCCGAGGCATCCTGCGTGACCTGATAGGTCTTCGTGGTGCCGGAAGCGCCCTCGGAACGCTGGAACTTGGAGATCGCACGCTTGAGCGACGGACCAGCGAACAGGGTGTAGGAACGGCGACCACCAACTTGCTGGAAGATGGACTGGAAGACGTCGTTGAAGGCGGACTCGGACAGCGAACCGGTGGCGGTCGTGTCGATGTTCGCGGCGGGCGTGCGGAAGGCAGCGGGAACGTCCGAGCCGGGCGTATTGCTGATCCACTTGCCGAGAGCGCGCAGCTTGTAAGGGGCCGGCGGGGCTTCCTGCTGGCGGTCATTGTCGGAGCCGATGCAGGCTTCGATGTCGCGCTTGATCTCGCGCATCGCCTTCATCTTGGCGTTCGCAACCTCGCTGGACACGCCGGCGACGTCGGAAGCCTCTTGGAGGCGGGAGACCATCCATTGCTCGCGGAACTGCTGGACGTAATTGCCCAGACGAGCGCGATTAACGGCTTGGTTGGAGAAGGCCAGGACGTCCTGACCTTCGAGCACGCCGCCAAACGAGACGGGGCTCAAGGTGTCAACCTGCCACTCCTGATACGCATTGGTCATGCGCTTGGTCTTGGCGAAGGTCGAGATCTTCGGAGTATCCTCGGGGGCGAGGATGGTGAGGAAGTCGGTAAGATCTTCACGATCTCCCGCTACGTTGTAAGTGGTTGATAGGGCCATGACTAACGAAGGTTATCGGTTGAGTTTAGCTTTTTCACGGGCCAGAAGAAACGCTGCTGCTTCATTTGCCGTGACGCCGCCTTTCTTGGACAACTGCATCCGCATAGCTTCAATCTGGTTGGCTGCTTTGGCCGCACTTGGGGTGCGGACATCGCCGCCGGCTGAAGATACGACTGCCTGACTCGCGGGAGGTTTGGTGCTCATGGCCTGCTTGGGCTTGGCTTCTGGCTTCGCCTTTTGCTTGGCCTCAAGGGCTTTAAGACCCTCAATCTGGACACCAATGATCCAGTCCGCATTGGGCAGGTTCCGCATCCAGGGCATCTGCGAAAGTGCTTGCTGGGCGAGGACGTACTCGGGCGCCTGCTTGTCCTTCAGGTATGGGAATAACTGATGGGCAACCTTCTGCGCCTCCTGCTTCTGCGTCAGGAACTGCGCTCGGGCTGGGATGTCATCATCAAGGGTTTTCTCCGCGTTGCGGAGGATTGCCTTAAGCTCTCCCCTGCCCAGCACGGTATCACCCACGCGGACAGGTTCAAAGTCATCCCGGTCGAGTTGCTCTTGGGCAAAGCGTTTCGCTTCCTTGGCTTGATCTCTCAAGGTCTGGAGCGACTGGAAGTCTTCAATCTGCGCCAGTGGTACGTTGCTGGGCAACGGCTGGGCGGGTGCAGGTTGGGCGGACTGCTCGGGCTGTTCAGCCTTTTGGGCCAACTGCACCTGCATTTCCGCCAACTGGGCTTCCAGAGCTTTGCGCTTGGCAACCTCTTTGCCGATGCGCTTGTCGATCTTCTTTTGAAGCTCGGGTGTAATGTCTTGGGAAGGAACGTCAGCCTCACCTTCGGGCGTTTCCGCCTGTTGGGTCGGCTCGGCAGATTCGGCGGTAGCCTCCTCTGGGGCGGTTGAATCGGACTGCGCTTGGTCCGGCGCGGGGGTAGCTTGTTCAACCTGTCGTTGGGCCTTCGCGTTTTCCGCCTCCATGTTGAGGAGACGTTGCGCGGCTTGCGCGACACTCAAGTTACCTTTCTTCGGTGCATCACCTTTTGCCTCGGGGGTTTGGGCCGCCTCGGCGGGCTGTGAAGGAGCTGATTCTGCGGTTTCGTTAGACATGGGATTAGAGCCCCCAAGGGCTGTGGACATGGCGGGTGCCAAGTGACGCTACGGGTGCGAATCGCACACCCGTATGTCAACAGGAATTATTAGCGGTACTACTAACCGCAGTAATAACTCTTATCCAGCCCGCTGCTCGGCGTCGATTTCCGCCTGCTGCATCTGCTGCTGCACGAAGTCATCGTACAGGCCGATGATCTGCGAGTACGCCCGCAGTTCCCCCGTGGCGGCCAGCGTCATGCGCTCATCCTTCACCACGGCATCGGAGCAGAGATCGATCATCGTCGAGTGCTGCATTTCACGCAGCTCCTCAATGAAGTCTTGGAAGCCATCATTCCCAACGAGGCGGAACATGGCCTGACGCAGCCGGCCAAACTTCTCGGCTGACGTCAGGTGCGGATCGCGGCGTTTCTTCATCGTGAAGTGGTGGCGGGCATCGGGCCGGGCATGGCTGCACCGAGGCGGCCAATGACAGCGTTCTGCTGCTGCTGCATCTGGAACTGGTACTGTTTCGCCCTAGCATCCAGACGCTCGCGAAACGGCTGATCCTGCTGATACCGCTGCTGCACGTCAGGCTGCTGGAGATACTGCTGGATGACTTGCAGGCCGATCTGCGGCGGGGTGCCGGGCTTGATGTTCTTCGGGATGCCGGCGAAGATCTGCGCCAGATCCTGCTGCTCGTCCTGCACGATCTGCTGCTGACCTTGCTGCGCGGGACGGATGATACGCTCGGCGATGTTCGGGTCGATGGTGGACACGAACGCCGTGCAGAGGGCAGACCAGTCGATGACGCCTTCCCGGTCGAGCGACTGCGCGGCCTGAATGATCGCAGTCCACTTCTCGCTCATGCGCTTGAAGTCGGGCGACTGCACATCCCACGCGAGGTAGAAGTCGAACTCCTCGTTCACGTCGCCCTTGTTGAAGAGTTGGAAGTTCGGATCTTTGACACCCATCACGCGGAACGTGACCTGATCCATGCCGTACTGTTTGTAGAGCTTCCACACTTGGCGGAAAGTCTTGGCGAGGCAGCCGAGGAACTTATCGACCTCAAACTGATTGTAGATCGGGTCGATGGCGGGATCGCCCTCTCGGCTGGCAAAGCCGTTGTACTCCTTGAACGAAGTCTCAAGCAGTTGCTCGGACTTGTCCGTGTTCATGTCCGGTATCGGACGGTCGGCGTAATGGTACTCGTTCGGACGCCGCTCCGAGATCATCGCACCCGGACCCCAACGACCCGGCGGGCGGCCTTGCGGGTAGCAGATCGGAGGCAAGATGCCGAGGGAGGCGGCATCGATGCGAGAGTCCTTGTGCGCCTTGATTTGATCCTGCCACGGCTTGCCCGGCTCCGGCAGACCACGGGAATCGTGGAGCTTACGGCTCAAGTACTCGCGGCGATACAGCACGAACGGATACTCGCCGTGAGCATAACCCAAGAGGCCGGTCTTCGCGCATCCGTCGTGGTTCTGATCGGGCGGCAGCATCGGGTTGAACACCGTGCAGTAGATGCCAGGCGTGCCATCTTCGTCGGACAACCGCTGATACGCGTAGACGACGCCGATGCGATCCGTGAAGCGTTGCTGCGTGTAAACGAACGAGCGCGAGATGGGCTGGAGATACTCGCTAGGGCTGATGGTGATTAGCTTACCGCGTACCTTTTGAATCGCGTTCTCGACCCACTTTTCGTCCCAGCCATCCGTGTAGACCATCGCCCGCAGTTGCTCGGCGGTGAAGTACTCAACGCGGTAGATGCCAGGAGCACGCTCCAGATCCGTCGAGAACGACGGGATAAAAACGTGTTCGTCCAAGTTGAACGCACGGATGACGGGATACGACCGCTCGGGACCGTCCATCGGCACTGTGGTCTCGCCAGACTCGCGCAGCTCTTTCAGCATCCTCGCCGCCTTGTCCTTGGAGCAACCATACTGCTCTTGGAAGATGGCTTTCAGGTCATCAGCGGCGGATTTGTCCTCGACCAATGCGACAATGTCGATGTTGGGGAACTGCTGCTGGAGATCCTGCACGCGGACGTTGACCAGCACCTTCTCGCGCCGCTTTTCCCAGAACTGACCCATAACGGCGACGCCCTTCTCGTTCATGTAGTTGGAGCACATCTCGACTTCGCGCTCCACCTCGGGAATCTGCGTCTGGATCAGCCAACGCATGAAGTTGCTTACGAGCTGACTGCGGGCACCGTCCTCCGCGCCCACAGGCACGGCGGTCAGGTTGGCCCGCTTGAACGCCATGCACTCCATGGCGACTTTCTTGTTGATGATGTTATCGACAAGGAAAACGCGCAGGTCGCTGGCGCCGTCCCACGGCGTCGGGCTGACTTTGCTGCCTTCGCGGGAGTGTTTCTTGCCGTCGGCGGACTGCCCGTTCCAGATGGCGTACCGCGTCTCGTAATTCAGCCGGCATTGGTCGATGAACGGCTGGTTGTCCCGCACGCAGTCCTCAAACGCCTTCTTGAGCAGGTTGAAGTCTGGACCCTTGTTCTCCGGTGGGGCAAGTTGCAGGCCGGGATCAGGGGGAACGGAGGTGGCGTTGCCGTCAATGGAACTCATAGGCTTTGATAAGCGCACCTAATGGGCGCAATAACAAAGGTGGCAAGCAATCAATAGCTCCAAGTGCGGTCGGACACCTGTTCGGCGGCGTGCGGGTCCACAAAGCTACAGTTGGACACGCAGAGGTAGCGCAGGCAGTCGATTGGGTCTTTGGTCGCCTCGTCCTTGCCGCCCTTGGCCGTGTACTCCTGCATGGAGTAAATCAAGTTCTGGCAGCGGTCGCTGATGTATAGCTTGGGGGCGTTCAGCGCGGACAACGGCTTCTTCTCGTCGTACGACAACAGGCCATTGATGAGTTGGATGCCGTTTTCGATCTCCACGCCGGGCGCGGGATGGAAGATCATGCCAGCCTCATCTAATTCGCTGATGATGGTCGTCGCGCCCTCCTGCGACTGCTTTTCGGCGGCACCCAGTCGTGGGTCAATAAACCGCTCAAAGATCTGTTCGCCCTGCTCGCAGTGCTTAATCAGCTCAACGTAGTCGATTATTCCCTTCTTGCTGCCCTTTTGCGCTGGGCCGGGCTTACCTTCAGGACCGGAGCCAGGTAATGCCCAGTCGTCATAGTCAGGCCACTCACGGTAGACCCACCACGTTCCTCCAGCATCAATGGCAACCCAGAGCATGAACCAGTTTTTGCTCCCTGCGGGGTCCAAAGCCATGAATCGGGTGGTCTGATAGTCGATGTTGTTGATCCACGGTAATCTTTCATGCGGAATGACATTAACCTCCTTATTGAAGCCAGGGAACACGCTAGTGATGCTTTTAGTCGGGACACCGTACGCACGGGCCAGAACTTCATCCTTGGCGCGACCAAGCAGTTTGTTTCGGAAGTCGCTGGTATCGATGAAGGCGTTGTCTTCAGTCCAGAAATAGTAGATAACAGTTCCCGGTCGGGAAAGGGACTCTTGGACGACTGGTAACTCTCGACCCACCAGCGGGGCAAATCGCTTTTCAATGGTACGAGTCTTCCCGAGGATGTCCTGTACGAGAGGTGTCCAGCCTGTGAGAGTAGTAAACGTGAGGATGATGCGTCCATGGAAGTCCGTGGTCCGGTACTGGAGCGTCTCGAACATCTTCTGCGGACACTCTTCATCGCACCAGATCAAGTGGGCACGGTAACCTTCGGCTACCTGTGCGTCAGCTTGGTAACTGCGGTAGTTACTAAACTTAATACTGCCACCACGGCGGAAACCAGCAACAGGAGGCAGGATACAGATATTATCAGTGAAGCCGTTTTTCTGCGAGTACTGGACACTGTGATTGAGACCTTTCTTCGTCGGTAAATTGCGGATGCCGAGCGGCAGAGCGTCCCAGACCATGCGTTGCTGGTCTTCGATGCTCCGGTCCTCGTTGACGTGGTAGGCGCGGACCTCTGCTCCTGGGATGGTGCCTGCCGCCCACACGCAAAGGCGACTGGCGATCATGGATTTCGACGAGCGGTTGCCACCTAGGATGATGTGGTTCGTGTACTTGCCCCAGTTGTTCATCACCGTCTGCCAAGACGGGAGAATCCAGCCGGCACCGACAGGGTTTTCCAACGCCTCCTTGTTCCGCTGCTCACGAAATGCCAGATACGAGGCAAGTTTTTCATGCGGCCAACTCAACAGCTCCGCATCGGGCGGGTTTGGTATCCACGGGATGCCAAAATCGGGCTTGAAGTCGTCAGCGTAGTAGCGGTCAGCGAGCTGCATGGCGCTTTTTTATGTGAACGGTGTAGGTGAGGCGGCTGGATTCGATCTGTGCCCACGGAATCAGCCCTTGGCCGTCGATGTTCAGTCCCTCCGGCTCCGCGTAGATGCTCAAACGGGCGTATTCGCGGGCGCCTTCCACGTCCGGTTCAATCAACCACTCGTCCACGGCTCGTTTTGTGACCATAAGCTCCGATACATCGGTCATTAGCTGCGGTAAAGCCCGATGGACACGGCGTAACACGGTATTAGCGGCTCTAATATGAGGTACCTTTGGTAGATTTGGTATTCCAACCGATGCGACTGTGGTTTTTCTACCTCCCATGGCCCAAAAACGTATCTTGATCGGCACGCCGCTTAAGGGAGACATCCCGAAGTCGTATTTCCGCACCAGCCTGCAAATGGTAACAGCGGAAATCCCAGAAGTTAAGCTGGATTGGATCTTGTTGGATGGTCCTGCGGTGCAGATCGCCCGCAACGAAATCGCGGCGTATGCCGTCGAACAGAAGTTCGATGAGTTGATTTTCTGGGACAAGGACGTGCTGGCGATGCGGAACGGGGAAGACGTGACCGCCAGCGCCCTTATGCGGCTGATCGGGCATGACCGGGACATCGTCACGGCGGTTTACTCGTCGCGGTCGTTGGAGACTCACTGGCACGTTCAGGCCATCAAAGGCGAGGAGCCCGACGAGGCTGGGTTGCAGCGGGTGGAGCGGGCCAGCATCGGCTTTTCCAAGATCAAGGTGCCCGTGTTCAAGAAGATCGCGGCGCAGAATCCTGACCGCGTCGCTGTTCTGACGGACCCTAATCGTGCTCCGAAGAGCGTGCCGGAATTGTTTCCGATGGAACTGAAAGGCAGGAACACCAGCGACCATCGACTGAAGCAAGTGTGGGCGGCGTTGTCCGAGGTGAAGAACGACGAAGTTCTCCGCGCACGCATTGAGCGGGAACTGACGATCCGCTACGACGAGTCCAACGTGTTCATCTCGGAGGACTACGGGTTTTGCGACTTGGCGCGGGCCGCTGGCTACGACATCTGGATGGACACGCTAATGGTGCTGGGGCACCAGGCATCCGTCGTAGTTCCGATTGAGAGTGCGAAGCTCTTGGAAATGCTATCCGAGCCGTGGCGCAAGGATGAGCTGGCAATCATCAAGCAGCAGATGCTGGAGGCGCAGGCCGCGAAGAAGAAATGAACATCGTGGTATTTCCGTGCGGCGATGTGCAGCCCGTAAAAATCTTGGAGTACAGCGGCGATGAAGTATGTGTGCAAATGCCGTTTGGCCCGTTTTGGACAAAGGCCACGAACGTAGATTGGGTCAACGCACGATGACACGCGGACGACGCACCAACACGTTTGATGCCGACAAGAGGGGTGCCATGGTAAGGCACCTCTACTTCCAGCTAGGAAGAAAGGAGCGGGAGATTGCTTCCGAGCTAGGCATCAGTTGCAGCACCGTGAACTACTACAAGAACAGACAGAAGCGATGAACGCATCAATGCGAGTGATGACGCCCGAGGAGAAGTGGCACGCTGGCCGGCAGGCTGATGCGTTCTTCGGATTACTCGACCAGTACAACAAGCTCCTTGAGGAGCACAACAAACTGAAAGCAGACTATGAGCGACACACCACGAACGGATGCAGCGGTAAAGCAGTTGCTGCAAGTAAGCCGGCCTGAACGGGTGTCAGTGGACTTTGCGCGTGAGCTGGAACGGGAGATTGCTCGACTGACGGAGCAAATCAATCAGCTACGCGCACAGGAGCGGGTTTCTTGACGTCGATGTCGTTGGGGTTGGGCAGTTCCACGGGGGCCGCCTGAATTGTCGGCACGGGGGCTTTGCCGCTCAACCGTGCCACGATCTCCTCCTTGCTCAAGCTCCCGTAGTTGTTGACTTGGATGTTGACGTTGGCGCCCTGCGTCGCGTTAAGCCCGGCCAGCCGTTGCCGTTTGTCGATGGCTACAGCCAGATTGAACCCGAGGCTGTTAAGTGGAGTGTCCTCCACGGTATCCAGCATCCGGTCCACAATCCGGTCAGCCAGGTTATCCAGTTTGCCGATCAAGCGTTGGTTGAATTCTTCCACGGTGATTCCCACGATTCGTTGAAATAGTCGTTTGTCCTCCTCGGTCACATACCCGAGTCGAGGATGTTTCTTCAGCCCCAGCCCACGTCCCTCCAACGTAGCCACCGCCAAGTCGTTGACGAGCTTTTGCGGTGAGTACGTCGTCCGGCCATGGCTGCCATCCGTTTTGATTCCTTCCGGCATGGCGCCTACCGTCCCTGCCCGTTGGCCCACATGGCCGCCTCCGCCCTGATTCGGGAGATGTAATCCTCCGCTGACTCCTGCTTACGCGGGTAGTCCGGTTCCTCCCGTTGGAACTGCGGTAGGATAGCCACAGGCTTTTGCGGTTCGGGAACAACGGATGACTCTGACCCCGAGTCTGACCCTGACTCTGACCCTGACTCTGGCTGCGGCTGCACGGGCACTCCATTCGGCCCCTCATTCACGTCCAGCCTCCGTACCACCTCGTACTCCGCATCCGTGTCATCTCCGCTCACCCACACCCGGTTCACCAACACCCGCTCTCCCCTCACCAATCCTCCCGTCCACAGCCAGTTCCCCACCTTTGTCCACAGCTCCCCCTTCTCCCCAACCACCCTCAACTCATTGTACTGCTTGTTCCGACACACCTTCCCCACAATCCCCTCCCCACCCTCCGGCCACATTGAAGCCAATCTAGTACCTGTATCAGTAATTGTCTTGACTTTTTGGCTATCCCCCTCCGACTCCCCCGCAGGGGGAGTGACAGTGGGAGTGTAGTCAGCTTTAGCTGCCAGACGAGTGAGGTCAGCTTCTACTGCCAGCGGCACAGCATCCGCCGTAGCTAACGGACTGCACTGCGAATTTTTAGGTGGCGGGGTGGTTTTACAGCCGTACTGCAAATTTTGACCATTCTGGGTGGTTTTATCCCAATTCTCCCGGCCCAGGCGCTGGTGACCCCCCGCCCCCCCGTGGTCCGCCGGAGGCGGGAACGGGGCCGTGCCGGCGGGGCTGCCGGAGGCAGGGGCGACGGCGGGAGGGGCGGAGGCGCCGGGGTCCGCCGAAGGCGGGAGGGCGGGAGCGGGGATCCCGTAACGGGCAAGCCCGGCCCGCTCATGCCAAGCAAGCGCCTCATCCAGGCGGCCCTCCCTCATGAGGACGTTGAAACGGGATTTCCGGCCCGCTATTGCCCGCTTTCTCGGCCTGCCCTTCCCTGGCTTTGCTGGCTTTTCGGTCGGGCCGCCCGAATCTGGGCTTGTCAGGGAGGGAGCAAGGGAGGGGGCGGGAGAGAGGGAAGACAAGGGAGGGAAAGGTTGGGCTGGCGGAGGAATTGCAAATAGGGGCGGGATGATAAGGCAAGGTAATACGGGCAGTAGGAAATCTACTGCCTGCGGGGAAGGCGGGATTTGAAGTAGACGGGATGGGACGGGAGAGGCTACATTGTGCCCGTCATGAATCACACATATACGCTATCACTACTCGATCAGGCAATGCGGGCGGCGCAGTTCCGCTCTTATGTTGAAAGCGGAGAGGCGGAACGGGATCTTGCCCGGGCATGGGCGAGCGTGGCAGCATTTGACGCTGCTTTCGCGGAATACAAGCGGCAGTTCCCGGATGCGGAGGGCGGAGCATGAAGCCCGACACTCTCCGCCGGATCGCGGAAACGCTAGGATGCATCCTTGCGGGCGCCGTGATCGCGCTCGCCTTTGCTTTTAGTCTGCCGGGATAGGACAAACCCAAAACCAGTACCAAAACCAGTAAACAAAACCAGTCATGCAAACGCAAGTTCACCTTTCCCTAATATCGGGGAACGCCAAAACGGGCCCTATTCCCGTTTCAACTACGTCCGCCAAAACGTGCCCGCCTTCATGTCCTTTTAATCGCGGCGGCGGATGTTATGCCGGGAGCGGTCCGCTTGCTCTTCACTGGCGGAAAGTCACAAACCGCGAACGCGGGATGGCGTGGGGGAAGTTTTGCGCGGAGGTGTCCGCCTTGCCTGCCGGGCAACTTTGGCGCCATAACCAGGCGGGAGATTTGCCCGGAGTAGGGGAAGCAATTAACCGCCGGGAATTGCGCCAGCTAGTCCGCGCCAATCGCGGGAAACGCGGGTTCACCTTTTCACACAAATACGGAAGCGCCGCGAACGTCCGCGCCATCCGCGAGGCAAACGCGGCGGGCTTTACTATTAACTTATCCGCAAACTCCCTTGCGGAAGCGGACCGCCTTGCGGAATTGAAAGCGGGGCCGGTCGCTTGCGTTTTGCCCGCGAGCCAAAGCGCCAATTGTTTAACGCCAGGCAGGCGGAAAGTAGTGATTTGCCCCGCAACGCAACGGGAAGGGATTAGCTGCGCAACGTGTCAACTATGCTCCCGCGGTTCGCGGTCCGTGATTATCGGCTTTCCGGCCCACGGAACCAGCTACAAAAAAGCGGACGCAATCGCGGCGGGAGGTGCCAATTGAAAGCGCCCGAAAACAAAGCGGAGGCGATTGAATTAATCGTTTCCCGCCTTCCCTTGCTTCAATCGATTCCGCAAGCGGAAATCCCCACGGAAGCGGAGGCGCGGGCTTGGCTAGCGCCTTGCTTTGTCGACAAGGGAAAACCCTACTTCCGCAAAACGGAACCGGCAAAGGCGCCCACGGAATCCCGCTTGCTTTGGCGGTTAATCCGCTGGCAATTCGGGAACGGGAATTTGTACGGGCTTTTCGCGGCGCAGCATATGGCGGCGCCCGAAGTAGTGAAAAAGGCGGAAACGCTCGCGACGGTGTGCGCAATTCTATCGGGCCGGCGGACCGCAGCGGACCGCTGGCGGGAGGCCTTGCATGGCGTCTAAATCAATTCCCCGTTGCGTTCCCTGGCGCGTGCGTTTCCTTCGCGACGGAAAAACGGAAGCGGAAATTCAAGTTGTCACTGTTTCCCGCTTGTTTGCCCGATGGCTCGCGCTCGAGCAATTCCCGCAAGGGTACGGAATCGGGATGCGCCTTTCCGTTTCCCGCGTTCGGGAGAGTAAATGCCCGGAGGCGGTCGCGGGATGCGCGCCGATTTCCTATCATTCCGCCGGGAGGCCTGCCGGCATGAAGTAAACCCTTCCCCACACTCCGGGCGCGGCGCTTAATTGCCCGGCCCTTTCCCTTTGCCCGCTTGCGCCCTTCGGGGCCGGCGGGCTTTTTTGTTCAAATCCGGGCGCAACGGGCGCGGGCTTGCGTACGTTTACACGGGCGCGGGCGGCGCCTGCCTGCCTGCCTGCCGGGCCTCCGGGCAGGCCGGGATCGCGGGCGGGCCGGCGAGGCCGCAAGCGGGGCCGGGGCCGGGCGGCGGGCGCCATCCGGCGGGCCGAAGCGCCATCCCATGCGACCCGGCATCCCGTAACGGCTGGCAAATTCCGAAATCCAATTTCGGATTTCGTTTTTAACCCGGAAATTCTGGCCCGGAAACAATTTGGCCTCTGGAAAAACAGCCAACTGGATTTCGGAAACCCGTTTTAACCGGGAAAATCACGGTGGAAAACAATTTGGACTTGTAACGAAGGACACGTTGTGGCCCAACCAACAAAGACCCATGCCGAGAATACTCATAGCTTGCGAGTTTAGCGGAGTTGTCCGCGATGCGTTCAAGGAACGCGGCTGGGATGCTTGGAGTTGCGACCTGTTACCAACGGAAAAGCCAGGGCAGCACATTCACGGCGACGTGCTTGGGATTTTGGCGGATGGATGGGACATGATGATCGCCCATCCTCCTTGCACCTACCTTTGTTCGTCCGGGTTGCATTGGAACAAGCGCAGACCGGAGCGGGCAAAGCAAACGGAAAACGCGTTGGACTTTGTTCGCAGGCTCCTAGACGCGCCAATCGCACGCATTGCCTTGGAGAATCCCATCGGGTGCATAGCGACCCGCATCCGTACAGCGGATCAAATCGTTCAGCCGTGGCAATTTGGGCACGGAGAAACAAAGGCGACGTGCTTGTGGCTGAAAAACCTTCCTGTTTTGAAACCCACCAATGTCGTTGAAGGCCGGGAAAACCGGATTTGGCGGATGGCTCCGAGCAAAGATCGCTGGAAGCAGCGAAGTTTAACGTATCCAGGCATCGCCCAAGCAATGGCGGATCAATGGACTTTTTGACCATGAACACACTAAACAAACTCTTGGCCCGCTGGGGCTACCAACTGACACGCTCGGACGCTGTTGCCGAGCAGTCCGAGCTGCAAATGAAGTACGCGGCATTGGAAGTCGCAACCGACGAACTGCGGGAGCAGAACAAGGAACTGAAACGCAAGCTGGCGTGCAGGACCAGCGGGGAATGGTACTGGAAGAAAAAAGCGCAGCGCGCTCGGGAGGTCATCGAGTGAAAATCCACCTGGAGTTTGGCGAGGACGAGCCCGAGCTGGCTATGCGGGCGATTCATGGCAGCGCAGCCTTCAGCGCGCTCTTGGACATGGACGCCACCCTGCGAAACTTCCTAAAGCACGGGGATGAGCGGTTCCAGACCCCGCAACAGTTAGCCGTTTACCTGCGCGGGGAGGTACTGGACGTACTGGCAAAGGTCGAAGAGTGAAGAAGCCAAAGCAGTACCCACGTCGCTGGGATCTCCAGCACAAACCCAGCGGTAAGTGGCAGTCTGTCCTGGTCCAACGCCGCGACCCGAAAGACCGGGATGCTCGCCGTAATGCCAAAACCCTCCCAGACCTTTCACCCACAGAGCTTTACGAGGTTATCGATGAGGGATACCATTACTTTTGGAACCGCCGTGGAAGGGTGCCGCCGCAAACAACCGTGATTCGTTGGGCCAAAGCATGATCACAGACACACAAGAACAGGGCTTTCCTGCCGTTTTACGGGCCTTTCGCCGCAAATACGGGGTAAGCCAGCAGCGCCTTGCTGAAAGGCTCCAAATCGCCCGCAATACGGTCAAGGCATGGGAGCATGGCGACCCGCTGCGGCAGCCTCATATCCTGACCAAGGAGGGGGCGCTTGCCCGCTTGACAGTGTATGGTCAGGAGCTACAAAGTGGCCCTGTTGCCAACAGCCCCAGCTCGCATTAGGGGAGAACCAACCGAGGCGAGCGGGGCCACTACTTTGGCCCGTGGTGTAATGGCAGCACGAATGCCTTTGAAGCATTCTGTTCAGGTTCGACCCCTGACGGGCCAGCCAACTAGCAGTCCCATGCGCGGCGGCTCCAATAATTCGAGCTAAAGATATTCGACGTGTTACCTTGGCCGGCGCTGCGGGCGCAATAGCTTTTCTTCCGTGCGGGCTGATCCTTCTTGATAGATAGGCTGGGATCTCCGAACCGCACCAACTTCACCTTGCTGCCCTTCTTGGCGAGGACAGCAGACTTCTTTTTCCCGCCGGGGGTGCGCTTCGGCTTGTTGTAACCGCTGAAAGTCTCGCCGCGATACGTTACGCTCATGCCTTCTTCTTCCGCTTGGCTGGCTCGGTGTCAACCACGGTACGCCAGCGGACCACATCCCGCCAGTCGCCACTGACCGTGTCCCGTTTCTCGGTCCCGCCGCCGGCCAGCTCTACCTCCACGGGCATATTCGCTGCAACGGGTAAGCGAAACGTGGCCTCAACCCATCTCACACTTGGGTAGCGGTCAGGATGATGGACGGAGAGCGGGGCGTCGTGGGGGTGGTGCCAGCCGCAATCGTCTGCATCGAAACGGCTGTGTTGCTCACAGAATAGCAGACTTCAATGTAGTCGCCTGCCACCACCTTTTCAATGATGTTGTAAGCCAAGATCAACCGTCCATCCACACCGCCGTGGCTATTCGGCACGGACACGAATGAGGCTGAATCCGCAATGTCACCCGTGCTGCCACTGTCGTTCTTCCGAAACCACACCGTTATGTCGTGAATCTGCGTATTCGTGTTCACGAGTTGGCAACTGATCTGAATATTGTACTTGCCCGGATGGTCGAACGTGATCCTCGACCCACTCACCAACCGCACCCCGTCATTCTCCGAGTAAGAATCCGTGAATGTGCAGGTGTAACTTGTCGTGGTGTTGGCTGCCGTCTGGTTACCTGTGGACCAAAACTGTCCCCAGTAACCCCAAGTGCCGCCCGTGCCACCCGCCGTCACCGTAAGCGTCGTCAGATCTTTGCTCTCCGTCTGGGTGAAGGTCATGTTCCGCCCGGCCACGATGTCCAGGTTGCTCTGGGTCTTCCAAGGCAGCCCATCCAACTGTAGCTTCAGTAGGTCAGCGATCCGCTGGATGGACTGGGTACGGAGGAAGTTCATACTGGCTGTGTACGGCTGGCAGCGGCTTGGGCAAGCTCGGTGGGGCTTTACCGCGTTTTGGTTCGGGCAACCGTGCGAAGACAGCTCACCCCTTGCGGGGGCAAGCTGTCAGTCGTAAGGGGCGATACGCGCCTTGGACGGGGTGTCGCTTCGACTGGTGGGGCCGCTCGGGCGTGCCTGCTGCACACGGCTAGTCCACCGGCTCACTAGGTTCTACCTTCACTCTTATGCGGACGGGTGATCGTTTCCGCTGCCGATTGGTTCGTGGCTGGACTCCCTGTTAGGGTGGTCGCTCACGATGCTGGCTTTTCTGTGGGTCAGCGCCCCAACAAGGACGCACCCAAACGGCGATTACGCCGCCGTCAAGCGATTTTCAGTATCGCACGGCGATGCGGCCCGATAACTTCTCTCATGTGAGCAATCGCGTGATTATGCGAGAGTGCCTTCACTCGCGTGAAGCCGCCGCAATTTACGGTGGCTGGCGCGTTCGACAAAACACGGCCATCAATTTCACGATTGGGCTGCGGGAAAACGGTTTCGATTACGGTCCATTCCACGGTGTACGTTGTCATGCCGCTCCATGCTTCTGAATTCGTGTTCCGTTGCCATGCGTAAAAAAAGTAAACATTGTTGTTGACGAACAGGGAGACATGGTATCCACTCACTCCATGGTCAGCACCACCACCAACACGGAAGACACCCGACACATCGTGGCGACCGAGCTTGATTCCGAGCTATTCGCCCGCCTTAATGCGTATGCCGACAAGAACGACCGCAGTCGCTCTTGGATCATCCGGCAAGCCCTCCTCCAGTTTCTGGGACGCAAGTCCCGCAAGTAACCCAACCAGTACCAGCCATGACACACACCGACACGCTAGATCAGCACGTTCGTGAGTACTACCTGTACCACGATGAACAGACCAAGTTCTTCGACGACTTGGCCTCCGCTAACAAGCCCATCGACACCGGCCTCGACGAATACGTCGCCCTCCAGCAGATGGAGCGGTTGCATGACGAGACCGGCACCTGGAACGCCGACGTCTGGGCGGAGAAAGGGTGGTGGTGAGCCATGAAAGCACTGATGAAGAGCGATCCGTACTGCCAGTACTACATAGGCAAAGCCACGGCGTATCGCATCGCAGCCAGTTTATTCACCGCCAACCAATCTGGTTACGCCATGTTCCGTAGGTTAATGCGGGATAACGCAAAGGCGGCCATCACGCTTGCCAAAATTACGAAAGGAGTGGTCTGACCATGGTCGCCGACAAGAATTCCATCCATGTCAGCGGTGACGAACTGCTGGCCCGTGCCAAGTTGTGCGCCAAGCTGCTGGAGGTGGTCGATGAGATCACCCTAGCCTCTGGACTCATCTCGGAAGGCAAATACTGGGATGCGTACAGGGTTACCAACAAGATTGAGCTGATGGCGGCCGAGGTCTCCTCGGACTTGCACGGCATCGACCTAGCTGCGGGGGACCAGACATGAGCAAGCAATGCGTCACCCATCACTTCGCCTGCGACTGCCGGGAGGCGAAGTTCAAGGAGCTAGAGCGCGAGAACGCCGCTCTGCGGGCGGACAAGGAGCGGCTTCTGGATATTTTACAACGCTGGCAGCGTATGGCGGACGAATGGTATGCAGAGGCGGATCAGTATGGGTTTGGCGAACCCAATATCACAGCAGGGATGATTAATGACACCCGCGCCGCCATCGACGCCGTTAGCAAGGAGGAGCAGCCATGAACCAACGACTTGAAATCGCATCACGCATTCTCGCTGGCTTTGCTGCAAATCCGGCGGTCTTTGCGCACAAC
>Ga0222712_10001397_pt1 | contig 29837 bp, 30 predicted proteins | sample C33_657DmetaG_FD_165043 | JGI IMG/M metagenome (GOLD analysis project Ga0222712, IMG submission 165043) | Estuarine water microbial communities from San Francisco Bay, California, United States - C33_657D | ecosystem: Environmental > Aquatic > Marine > Unclassified | place: USA: California... | reverse complement strand
ACCCGTAGGGTTGGGGGAACTCGGCCGCAGAAGCAAAAAACGTAAATGCAAACGACGAACTGTTCGCTTTAGCAGCCTAAACGCTGCTTAGGGTTTCGGTTAGTTTCCTCGTAACAGAATAACTAACTTTTATTAACTAATCTACAAACAGATGAAAACATATACGAAATCATTTTTAGTAGCAGTATCCGCAATATTTTTAATTTCAATTCTCACACAAGTAACAACATCGAAACTACATAATTTAAAACAATCAAACTTTACCGATAGTACAGCAACCGTTGCAGTCAGAGAACAACAACTAGATTGTTTAGCAAAAAATATTTACCATGAAGCAAGATCTGAACCATTTGAAGGTAAAGTTGCTGTAGCGCAAGTCACAATGAACAGAGCAGCAAATGCCGGATTTCCTAATGATATTTGCCGAGTAGTATATCAAAAGAATGTAGTATATGAAAAGGTAATTTGCCAATTCAGTTGGTACTGCGAAACTTCTACAAAAACAAGACCTATACATCAATCTGCATATAAAGAATCTTACGAAGTAGCTAAGAAAGTTTTACTTGAAGGATTTCGATTAGCTGGGCTAACCGATGCACTTTATTATCACGCAACGTATGTTTCCCCTGGATGGAAACGACAACAAATCGCACAAATTGGCAATCACATTTTTTACAAATAAATTATGAAATACCCCACACTACAAGATGTTATTGACTATTGCAAAACAACTTTAACAGTTGCTACTGCTGAAACAATTGCATGGATTGGGATTGTACTTGTCCACGCCGCAACTATACCAACAATGATTTCAATCATGTCTGGTCTATCAGATAAGATGCCACCCGTTGATCTTATTCTGTTTATTTGGGGCGGATTATCCATGCTATTTGTTAGAGCAGTAATCCTTAGAGATATCCTACACATTGTAACAATTGGTTTAGGATTTATTATCCACTCCGTGCTTCTTGCACTCATTTTATTTAAATAAACATCATGACTACATTAAGAGAACAAACATCAGAAAAACACAGAGAAGCTGAATCTCAGCCGTTTATTCAAGAAATTTTTAATAAGCAAGTTACGCCTACAAAGTATGCTGAATATTTGTATCAATTATACTTGATTTATCATACAATAGAAGATTTAGCAGGTCCTAAATTTAACGTATTTGATGGCATTGAAGGTATTAAACGATCTTCGGTGGTTTTTGAAGATTTCACCGAACTTGCTGTACCCGATAGGCCATATCCAACCAATCATTCAACATTGAAATACATTAACTATCTTTTAGATATTACTAATCCAGATGATCTAATTGCACATATGTACGTTAGATATCTCGGTGATTTGAATGGTGGGCAAATTTTTGCTACCCTAGTCCCTGGATCTGGAAAAATGTTTGAGTTTAACAACAAAGAAGAATTGTTAACTAATTTTACTAGTAAATTAAAAGAAGAAATGGGACCCGAGGCGTGTGTTGCTTTCGATTACAACATTGAAATTGCTAAGGAATTTAATTAATGTCTTTAGTGTGGGATAAAATGATTCCATTGTCTCAGACAATACTTGATACATTAGAACAATCTACAGATGACGAATTAAAATATACTGCGGAACAGGGCAACGGATATCTATGGGAAAATTATATTTTTACATCTCGGAATTATCGTCGCGCGCATGTAGAAATTGTTGATGCAAGAGAAGCAAAAAAGATCTGGGTTATGCACATGACTATATTCCCGGAACTAGATGATCCGTCGCCTATTTTCGGATTTGACGTAGTATGCGGTGCAAATAAAATTACAGGCGCATTCCATGATTTTTCTAAAAACGGAAATTGTTCAGTATATGCGTGGTTCATTGACCGTTCCTCTAAATTAGAATGGAATAAACCCAGGGTATTGCCTGATTGGGCAACTCAAATTTTTAGTCCTGGTATGATTGCGGCAGGTAATATATCCGAAGAAGAAGAATTGGATAAATTAGCTGATTTAGCTATTGAAAGTTTAGACGTTTACCTATATAATGTAGGATGTGTTGAGAAAACAGGTGAATCATATAAGGAACAATATAACAATTATTGTAAGTTCCAAAAGATGAACCCCCATACTCCGGCAATGATGATTAACCTAGGCATCGACGAAACGGTGTTTAAAAACTTTATGGATGAAATCTTATTTCCAGAAATCGAATGATAGAAATGTTAGAACAACAAACAGAAGAGACATTAACCGATGCTCTAATTATTACTAAGAGATTTAGATCGCCAAATGAATTTTCGCTCTACATTGAAGAAAAAGTATTACAAGAGTCAATTGGATATATGGATGCAGTAATTGCGTATTGTAACGATATTGATATAGATGTTGAGGCAGTTACAAAATTGATAAATCAATCTCTTAAAGATAAAATTCAAAACGAAGCTGAAGATCAAAACTATATGAGACCAAGGGGCAAATTGCCGCTATGATAATGGATGAATTTTCAGTTTACAAAATGTATATTGCTTTAAAGCTACACTTTACTACAGATGCATATGATGTAATTAAACAAAAAGGCAGGGTACGCGCGAGCCGACAAGCGTTTGCTAAAAGAACAGATTTGTTCTCAATTAGAAAAATATCAAAAAATTATTCTGACGAAGAAGTTGCTAATTTTTTAGTCGCCAATTTTGTGTCAGGTGATCGTTGGGGTGGAATGTTTGATTCTGAAGCAGGACAACGATACCAGATGTGGAAGAAGAAAATTGAGAGTTTGTCTTATAATTTCACACAAGATTTGGACAATTTAATTCAGGAAATGGATGATTCTGGATTAAAAATTAAAGATATTTTCACCGTGTCTAAAGGACAACATCCATATATAATAAAAGCATTTTTGAGAAAAACTATTAGTCTAGAGACATTAGTGATTCTTGAGAAACTTAATGGGTTTGTTGAAACTTATGATAAAGAAATCAGTGACACTGTAGTGTGGCCTGATGTATCTAGACTTATTAAAAAATATAAACCGTTTCTAATTTTAGACCTGGAAAAATACGATGCAATCTTTAGACGCAGAATTAGTGCAATCTAATAAAAAAATTAAAAAGCTTGAAGAAAATATAACAATGCTACAAGAAGTAATTTCACAACAACAGGAAACGATGTTGGAAACCCAGAGATATTTAATTAAACTTGCTCACGGGCAACAAGAATTAAGTAAAAGAGTTTTGTCTTGGCCGTATGTCAGAATCCAGGCAAAACGAACAAAAGATGTTTAAATTTATGGAGATTTTTATTTTTTAAAATGAATAAAACTAAGAAAAGCGATTGGTACGATCGCGAGAAAAAGATACGCCGAGTTGAAAAGGGTACCTCAAAAATTGACAAACATCGAAAGATTATATATAATGTAGCATCATTGCAAAAAGACGATGATGTGTTTGATGAATTTCTAGATTATGCATACGTTAATCAAAAAAATAAACGACGTTAATACTACGCTTATACTACGCCAATACGAAAGGAAATATTATGGCTTATACTTCACTATCTGATCTACGCAAATCTCGCGGTGGCTTCGATTCATTAATGAAAGAAGTTGAAAAGATCGCAAACCCCCAATCCGAATCTAACAATCGCAACGACGATCGCTTCTGGCAACCTGAGGTTGACAAGGCAGGCAACGGCTATGCGGTTATTCGTTTCTTAGCTCCACCAAAGGGCGAGGAACTACCTTGGGTTCGTATTTGGAATCACGGCTTTCAGGGACCTACAGGTAAATGGTACATTGAGAATTCTTTGACCACTATCGGTAAACAAGATCCAGTATCAGAACTTAATACTGAATTGTGGAACTCAGGTTCAGAAGCAAATAAAGAAGTTGCTCGCAAACAAAAACGCAAGCTAACATACTACACTAACATTCTTGTTGTTCAAGATTCTAAGCATCCTGAAAATGAAGGCAAGGTGTTCTTGTTTAAATTCGGTAAGAAAATCTTTGATAAGATTAAAGATGTTGCCGAGCCACAATTTGAAGATGAGAAACCACTTAACCCATTTGATTTCTGGGAAGGTGCAAACTTCAAGTTGAAGATTCGCAATGTTGAAGGTTATCGCAATTACGATAAATCAGAGTTTGATGCACCTAGTGCTATTTCAAATGACGATGCCGCAATTGAAACAATCTGGAATAAACAACATTCCTTAACAGCATTCCTTGATGCTAAAAACTTCAAGTCATATGATGATCTGAAAAAGAAACTTTCTATGGTTCTTTCTGCAGGTGCGCCTCCAGTAAAACCAGCAGAAGATGTTTCGCTAGATGAAGAAAGTTCATTTAAACCACAAGCATCGCGTGCGGCGGTTCCTACTCCTAAAAAGGATGTAGACTTTGATAACGATGACGAATCATTATCATACTTCGCAAAACTTGCAAGCGATGATTAATCGGAGAATTCTATGAAATTCAGTAAATCTTTAATTGCCTTTTTAGCTGCTTTAGCAATGGCCCATTCTGGGTATGCAGCAGAGGATAAACCTGCAGAAAAAAAGAAGGAACCGGTGAAGACGCAGAAGGCGAAAGCACCGGAACCAACAGCAACTCCAGGGGTTCGCAAAATTGAAAAGAAACCTAAAGAGGATAAGCCTGCAGACGCAGGAACTGATAAGCCGGCAAAACCAAAGGTTAAACGACCTGAAGAATTAAAGGCTGAACAAGAAGCTAAGAAGTAAAAGAAAAGCCCGGGAGACCGGGCTTTTTTATTGTATTAATTTGTGTAACTACTTCGTTTATCCTGCCACCTAATCATTGAATTTGATATTGAATTAGGACTAGGCGGATTTGTTATCATTGTTTGTTCTGTATTGTTTATAGTCTGTTTGGATATAATAGGCGCTATCATTTGTGTAGGCTTTTCCCCAATATTAAACATTTTAAACTCTGTATTTTTATCTGTTACTTGCTCTAAAATTTTACCAACATTATTTTCTGTAGATTTTGGAGTAACTGCTGGTATTTTTGGGCTTGTATTTTTATTCGGATACGTTCGTTGAAGTTCTATTTGTCGTTGCATCCATTCCGATGCTTCTTCTTCTTTGGTTTTCTGAACTGGTAATGTTTTTAAATAGTCTTCTTTACCTATACCAAACATTTTAGTATACCAAGGGGCATCTTTAAGTTTATCTTTTTGTGTTTCCTGTTGTTCATTTAAAAATGTGTTTATGTTTTTTAATTCTTTTGTAGAAATTTTCTTTGGAGGCTTGCTCAAGGTGCTTTCCATAGCGGGCACCAACTCCTCCCCTGGATTTAATGATTCTTTTGTAGAAACTTTTTTTGGAGGCTTGCTCAAGGTAGGCACCAACTCCTCCCCTGGATTTAATGATTCTTTTAGTGGTATTTTTTCTTTTGGTGTATCTGGTCCTAATATGCTCTCTCTAATTGCCTTGACGCCAGCATTATTTGCATTTGATACAGCATTTTTGGCCTCATCGTCTGTTTTTACCTCTGTACGACCGGCTTCGTAAAGATCATATCCAATCATCCCCGCCGTCAACCCAGGAACGGCAAGTTTTCCTTTTCCCCCGCCGGTCTTACCTCCACCGCCACCTGGTTTCTTTTTACCATCTTTATCCACATCTGGAACAATGGACCCCAAATTTCCCATACCTCCTATAATTTCACCTAATTTTCTCGCAATTGCTTCTGCAAGTTTTTCTCGATCTTCCTGCTTAGCTTCTTCATTATTGGGTTCTATGCCGCCAGACAATTTAGTTGCGTTGTTTTGATCTGTTATTAATTTTTTAATAGCAATTGCTTCACCTAGTAATTGCTTTTGGGATTTATCATCTCGCAAATCAATTAATACCGCAACCATATCTGCTAAAATTTTGTTTTGATTGGGCAACTCTTTAGGTTGATCTGTTTCTAATGGATCTTTATTTTCAACCGTGGCAGTTGTATTGTCTGCTGGTTTAATGGTTTCAACAGTATCTTCAATATCGGAAATAGTTGGTTTCTCAACATTTGCAGGCATCTCGGATTTGCCTATTAGACGTTCTGCAAAACTATTAGTAGTAAATGTAGATACAAATCCCTTCGCAAAATCTTTAAGATCGGCTTTTAGATCTACTCCAAGATTTCTAAATTCTGGAGTTTTTTCTTTTTTTTCTTTAGTATCTTTTTTATCTGTTTTAACACCTGCTCGTTTTTCAAGCGCAATGGCAAGATCCAAAATAGACATATTAAGGTTTTTAACATCCTTAGATGTTTCCTTCATCCTTTCAGCTAGTTCTACAAAGGGACTTTTTTCGCCCTGTATAATTTCGGACAATCTGTCCATTGGATCTTTTATTGCGTTTGCCATTATACTGGTCTTCTAACGATTGGTTTAGGTGCTGCTGTAGGTGCGCCAAAACCTATGTCGGCGGGCGCAGAATCAAAACTTCCGCCAAACGAATTTGAAGGAGCAGCTGCGGTTGTTACCGGTGCCGAATTAAATCCACCGCCGAAAGAACTAGGAGCAGGAGGTGCGCTGCTTAACTCTGGAGTCGGAACACTCGTTGAAATATTGGCCGCCCCTGCAACTTTTTCTTGTGTTCTACCATAAGCAGAAACACCTAATACTGCACCCATAGCCACGTGAAATAATCCGCCGCCTTGTAGTGTAATTGGGACCCATTGTCTAAATGCGTCATTTGCAGCTTGAACTTCCCAGAACTGTACAACAGTAAACATAATTGGGAATAAAGCAAAATCGAATAAACAGCAAGTCATATACATCATTGCCATCATTGGACGCCATTTTTTGGTCATCCAATCTTCATCGGGTTTTTTCTCTGCTTTTTCTACTACAACTTCTTCAGTTTTATTTTTACCAAACATATTAACTCCTTGCTTTTTTAGCTTTTATTTTTTCATTCTCTTCATTAATATAGTTTACTAACAATGCTACGTAAATTTCTCTTTCCCACGGTAACATATTTTCGATTTCTGTTAATGAGTATTTATGATGCTGCATCAACGAAAAATTCAATTGAAAATAGTTAACTAAACTTTCGTGAGAAAGAGTTAGACGAAAAAATTTTGTAGACCCTCTAAATCTACTTCATTATGTTTTTTGCAACTTGGACAATCTACTTCAATATGCTGTACTATTTTTGGAATATTTCTAAAAAATTCCTCAAGTTTATCAAATTGTTGTTTAGTGAATGAACTAATAAACGAACTTAGTTCTTCATTTGTATAAGATGTTTTATCGAAATAGTCATCTTTTGTAAAAACTGCATCTACACAATCTGTTATTAATTCTACAACACGAGTACTGTTTGCATTGTCTCGTATATCTAACATTTCCTCAAACTTGGGATATCTTAATACTACCCCTACATCTTCAGTCAACATTACTTTATTTGTTGATTTATCATCTTTAACAACTTTTAAATTTGTTATATCCAAAGTATAATCTATTTTTGTGCCACAATCACAATTAATTACAATGTCTGCAGTTTCGCTTATTGATTTTGCGCGAATATTTAAAAATAAGTATTCTACATCAAAATGTGCAAGCTTTGAAATATCTAATTTATTAAACGTACAATTATCAACTAATTCAGTTACAATTCTAGTTATTTCATTAACATCTGCTTCTACAGTTGTTAAAAGTATCTTATATTCTTTTACTAAAAATGGTCGATACTTTACTTTTTTATTTGTAGAAGGTAGTATCAATTCATAACTTGGTGTTTCTAATATAGGCAGCGCCATAATATATCCTTATCTTATAGTCGTGTTACAGTGGATGTTAGTAATGGATTCATATTTGTTTTATGCTCAGCGGTCCACTTTCTATAGGCAAATGTCATATTTAATCTGCCTGCTTGATTTGTTGCACCTGCACTTAAATCTACCAAACTCATTGCTCTAGGAAATGCATCTTTCAAATACACTGAATATGTTGCATTGTCATTTTCATCCAGCTGAGATATTTTAATTGTGGTTGTATAATTGTCAGCATAATTAACATTAAACGAATTTTGATTTACTGTACTAAACATCCAAGCGTCAAAGAATGCTTTAATTCTCATATCTCTATCCAAATAGAATGTCATATTAATTGCTTCGCCATTAAACTCAGATGAGATTGGTCTTTGATATGCAGGGCCGTATAACCTCAATGCTTTTGTAATAATAGACATTCCAGGTAGATTAGTTATATCGCAATATAAATTAACTAATCTACCATCGTCTGTAAGGTTTGTCAAACTTTTTGGAGGAGTTATTTGTACCTCAAATCTATTTGATCTAGATACACCCCTTCTGCTTACTTCAGTTATAAAGTTATTTAAATTAAAATTTGCCATTTGTTTCCTTATTGCTGACTTCTATTTGCATCTTGCCACACCGCAGTCTTTTGTGCGCCAACAAATTTTTCAACAGGTAATTGTGATGCTGTTACCCAATCTGCATATTGGATTTTATAAAATCTAGACTGTACGTGATTATTTAAATAGTGTTTTACTGCAAATTTAGCGGGTTGTAATCTTGATGTTGAATCTAACAACTTCCAAGAAAGTTTAATTCTTGTATCTTCATTCGTTGATACTGCGTATTGTGTTAAGATTTCTAAAATCCTAAACCGCATTAAGTAAGGCAAATAATGTAGATTAATTCCATAAAATCCGCCCGGGACTTTTCTAAATGGCAATACCAATGGTAATCTATCATAATAGGGTAATTCGTTTTTAAATTTTGGGTCGTACATAAAAAGGTACATCTCACCTGGCATTATAGAAGTGACCATCGGTGTATCTCTTAAAACCTGGCCAGTAGACGACGCCATCTTACCGAGATTTAATACCTGTTGTCTATACCATTGATAAGATTTTTCTTGCCCTGCAGCATTCAATCTTATTGTCTCAAACGGATTCTTTGTTGGCATTTGATGTTTTTATTCCCAAGTCTTTTTCTGTTAAAATAACAAATTTCATATTACGATCTTTACAAAATTCAAATGCTGCTTTCCATTTAGCATCATTTACACCATACTGAAACACCTCATCTATAAATCGTTTAGTTCTTTTTTTAGGTATTTCTGGAGGTTTAGTAAATTTTTCTGGTTTTATCTCTATTAAATATTTTTCAATGCTGTTTGCCTTCGTCCGCACTTTTATATAAAAATCTACAAAATATCTATGGACTTTATTATCTATTGGCGAAATATATGGGATAATTACTGTTTCTGAACCCCATTCAACTACAGACACACTAGAATCGCACCATTTCATGAATTTAAGTTCCCACAAGGAGCGATACACAATATTTGTGATATCTCCCTTATATTTTGCAGCATTTGCTACTCTAAAGCGGCCTTTGTAGGTTTTGGTGTACATAACTCATATAAATAATTAATAACTATAATATTTATAGGAAACAAATGGCTGTTAATACACAAAACTTAGGCGGTGAACTAAGATCACGGGGTTACAAAATTGGAACCTATAGTTACCCCGACGGATTAGGGGTATACCCAGATTTACAACATTACGTTACTTTTTTTATAAATGTTCGAGGCAAATCAAAATTTGTCAAAGACAACACCTATAAGACACTTTCTGCGCAAACTTCTGCAGCTAATAATAGTGTAAGAGATAAAATAAATCCAACACGCACACCAACCTCACCAGTTTATGGAAGCGCAGTAATTGCAGGCGGAGCCGCTACAATTGCGGCAGCCGGTAAGTTGACAGGGGTATCTCAGCAGGATAAACGGTTGACCAATACCGCCCAACAATTAGGTGCCGCAGGTGCAAAACTAATAATAGGCGGTGTTGCGGGATATCTTACTGGTCAGGGATTGGGTAGTACACAAGTTTTACAACAAGATAAAACTAAAAGATTAGAAGATGTAATAACATTGCACATGCAAGAAAAACCTAGTGTAAGTTATGGTATTAATTATCAAGATAAAGATTTAGGAATTCTTGGAGGATTTCTAGGTTCAGATTCAGCTTTATCAGATAGTACAGAGTCTGGCCGAATGGGTGGCTTGGCACAATCGTTAGCTTTACAAATTGCAAAAATTCCTTCGATATTACCAGGATTGGGTAGTATAACAGATATTGTGCAGTTAGGCGCAAAAGTTAAAACAAATCCTTTTAGAGAAGTATTTTTTGAAGGTATAGATTATCGTAAATTTAATTTTAGATATAAGTTTATGCCTAACAACCAAACGGAAGTAGATGCAGTAAAAGGTATAATTGATAAATTTAAAGAACACATGCATCCGGAAACAGCGGCGGGCGGTGCATTTTTCTTATACCCATCTGAATTTGAAATCGCATATTATTTTGATAATGCTGAAAATCCATACTTTAACAAAATTGCAGCTTGCGCCTTAACTGATATGCAGGTTGACTATGGCGGAGATCAATTCTCATCCTTTTCAAACGGTGCACCGACTGAAATTAATCTAACACTAAGTTTTAGAGAGTTGGAACTCATAACAAAAGAAACTATAAAAAGTCGAGGATACTAAATGTTTTTCGAAAAATTTCCTCTTTTACAATACACGTTAGATAATAATAAAACCATACAAACGATCCCTGATATTCTAAGAAGAGCTGTACTATCAGAAGAATTGAAAAAGAATAATGTATACTTTGAGCAGTATGATATTAAAGATGGAGAGACTCCTGAAATTGTTGCTGATTACTGGTATGGTGATTCTAATTTACATTGGATAATTTTAATAGCAAATGATATCATAGATCCTAGATTTGATTGGCCGATGAGTTATAACAATCTTGTAGAATTTGTTAAGGGCAAATACGGCGAAGGAGATGTTTATAGTGTACATCATTATGTTAATCCTCAAGACTATATTGTGTCTGGTTATAGATCAATGGCAGAGAATTCTACATTCACCAACCCGCAATCTATACAATTACAATCTACAACCGGAACACAACAAATAAATCTTGTTCAACAAAATTTCCCTACTGGATTTTTATTCCCCGTTTCAAATCTTATGTATGAAACTGCTCTAAACGAACAACGAAGAAGAATTAATATTTTAAAACCTGAAATAGTTTCTAGCGTTGAAACTAACTTTACTACAATAATTCAACAATGAGCATATCTACACAATCTAGCCTGCAAAGTCCAGGTGAAATTAATATTGAACAACTATTTCTAGTTTCTAGTACCGGCAGCCTGTCGGTGTTTGATTATCTTGTAGAATTAAATATATACGAAAGCATTTTTAACAATGTTTTATCGGGAGATGTTCTGTTATCAGATAGTCGAAATTTGATAAAAGAAATGAATATAATAGGTGAGGAATATTTAATTGTTAAAGTAACAACACCTGGGTTGGACAATTCAATTTATAAAACATTTAGAGTTACATCAGTTGAAGATCGTATGTTAGTACGAGATCAAAACACACAAATATACAAACTTAGATTTGTATCTCAAGAAGCGTTAGCAGATACACTCAACCCTGTATATAATTCATTTACAGGCCAAATTACTACAATAGTAGATAAAATTTTTAAAGATAATTTGGAAAAAAATAGAAATTTTGTGTATAGTGATTCAAATAACACATTGTCAGAAGGCAATGAGAAAACCCCATTAGTTGTTTTTTCAGAAGCATCCAATAAAATTAAATTTGTAAGTCCAGGATGGACGCCTTTCCAATGTTTAAATTGGCTTGCTAAAAAATCTATGCCTAAATCTGGACAAGCATGTAACTTTTTATTATGGGAATCAAATAGATCGTTTTATTTTGGAAGTCTTGAAGATTTATACAAGCAAAATAATTCAATAGGAACTTACGAGTATAAGGCCACCGGCGTATTAGGGCCGTCGGACGACACTATAGAAAAAATGGCGCTAATACAATCTGTAACAGTATTAAACGGTCTAGATCACCTTGAAAATTTAGATAATGGATATTTTGCAAGCAAATTAGTTGCCTTAGATATCTTTAAGAAGAAAAGAATAATTACAGATTATGACCATGTTAGCAAATTTTCATCCTACAATCATATTGCAGGCTCTGGCGCAATTCCGCTTTTTAATAATGTTGACAGAAATTTAAATTCCCATACTAGAGTATACCCAATATTGTCAAAACTACACACCGATGTAGATGATAATTTTAACGATAAAATAGGTGAATTATATGGTAATAGATTGTCTAATTTAATTGAATTAAATTCTTTAAAATTAAATATAACAATACACGGTAGAACAGATGTCGAAGCTGGTCGTATGATTAATATTAAATTTCCTGATATGTCGCCGGTTGATGAAACAGATATGACGACCGAACATTTAGATGCAAGATATTCGGGAAACTATTTAATAAGTTCTATCCATCACAAAATCAATTTTGTAAAACACGTAATATCTATGGAAGTTTTACGAGATTCTTTATCGATAACAAGTCCATCTAAATCGAGATAATATTATGCAAAATATATACGGAAATCAAAATTTTACTTGGTGGTTTGGAGTTGTCGAAGATAGACAAGACCCTGAAAAATTAGGAAGATGCAAAGTTAGAATATTTGGTTATCATACAGATGATCTGAGTGTATTGCCTACAAAAGATTTACCATGGGCAACGCCGATGATGCCGATAACATCTGCTAGTACTTCGGGAGTAGGAACTGCGCCCATTGGCCCGGTTGAAGGAACTTGGGTTGTTGGTTGGTTTTTAGACGGAGAAGAAAAACAACAACCTATAATGATGGGCACGTTTGCAGGCAAACAAGAGAAAACACCTACAACAGATAAATTAGCAACTAACGAAGAAATTAAATCTGGTAACATAGTCACAACTTCTACAGGTGAGGCAATATATGATGGATCAGGAAATCCTGTAAGAACAGCTACTGATATAAATGCTGAAGCAACATTACCAAGTGATACTGAAATTCCAGCAGTTTTGCCGCATCCTTCAAATCCAAAACAAACTCCGGCCGGCCCATTAAATGATCCTTCATTTGCTGCACAACAAGGATTTAGTGATCCAAAGAAAATTTATCCCAAGGTTGATTATGCAGGTAAACCAGATACTAATAAATTAGCAGCAGAAGATAAAACACATAAGTATTTTAAAACAAAAGAATATTATAGAAAAAAATCTATTCCTACTGCGTCAGGAAGTTTTACGTGGGATGAACCAACTACCGCATATAACACACAATATCCATATAATCAAGTAATTGAAACTGAAGCAGGCCATGTGATTGAGCTAGATTCAAGTCCAAATGCTGAAAGAATTCATATTTACCATAAAAAAGGTACTTATATTGAAATTGATATCAACGGTACAATGGTTAAAAAAGTAATTGGAGATAGTTACGAAGTATGTGATAATAATGGATATGTCTATGTAAAGGGTGCGCATAATATAACGGTAGGTGGTCCAACAAAGATACTAGTACAAAATAATGCAGATATAGAAGTTGATGGAGCATTAAATGTAACAGGTCACGGATCAACCTTAGTACAATCTGCAACCACTGTACAGGTTGTTGCTAAAGATATTAAAGTATCGGGTAAATCTAGTTTAGAATTAACAAGTGACGGTCCGGTAAACATTCAAGGTAGTAGTATCACGTTGAATGCGAAAAATGGATCTTTTGCAGCTAAAGCAAGTAAAGATCTTGCATTACAATCTGGATCAGCTTCAAAGGCAAGCGTAAAGGGTGGATTAGAATTGTTACTAGATGCGACAACAGTAAAAACAAAAATGGGAGCTCTCTCAATCTCTACAACAAAATTACCAGTGTACGATCCTCCTGAAGAAAAAACAGTTCCAACAGTTTCAAGTAAATCAAAATTAAGTAGACCCGATGCTCCAGGTAATATATTTTTAGGGGATAGTTTAGAACCAGAAGCGGCAGATCTTGCTAAGAAAAGATTAGAATCAGGGGAAGTTAATTCGTCGGTTAAATCTCTTTCGGGTACGGCCACTGACACAGACAGCTCATCTCAAGGAAAAGCAGTGGTAGTAGATAATTCAGAGTTTGACAATTATAGTAATTTTCCTGATTCTCTTAAATTATCAAAGCATATATATTTAGGAGATGTAACTACAAAACCAGCTGCTACATCGCATCCGGTACAACCGCAAAATGGATTAACTTCCGCACAAATTGTGGGTAATTTAAAATATCTCTCAGTAAATGTACTTGATAAAGTTAAAGATCAATATCCTGATATGGTTATAACTAGTGGTTTTAGAGCCGGTAATTCTAGTTCAGATCATAATGTGGGTCAAGCAGTCGATTTACAATTTAAAGGACATTCATACTCTGATTACTATGAGATTGCAGAATGGATAAAAAATAATACTCCGTATAAACAAGTATTATTAGAATACGCTTCTAGACCATCTGGCACTATTGCATGGATACACGTCGCGGCCGCTGCAAATGGTTCAAAATCTGCAATGCCTATAGGTACTCTTGCGAATCACAGTACAGCTAGCCCTGGCCGTGCTGGCGCATTTGTAAAATTACTGTAATAAATAAAGATGTTATTTATTATTTCGGTCATCTAGCAATAAAATTATAATAAATATTAAAAATGGCTACTACAACCAATACCGTAAGACGTTTCACAGATCTAAATCTGATGTTCGCTCCGCATCCATATTCTAAAGATATTCTTACTAGAAAAAATGTTGATGCGGTAAAAGCGTCTATACAAAATCTAATACTGACGAAAAATTATGAGAGGCCGTTTCATCCTGAAATTGGATGTCAAGTAAACGCGTTGATGTTTGAAAATTTTATGCCTTCAACGGTTGCAGCAATCGAAAGATCTATAAGAAATACTATAGAAAAATTTGAACCCAGAGCAAATATCTTAAATGTTCAAATTGTAGACAATTCAGATTTAAACGCAATTGATATTGAGGTAACATTTAGACTTAACAATGTAGCATTGCCAGTAACAGTCACAACAACAATAAGTAGAGTAAGATAATGGCAAATTTAAGAATCGCAGAATTAGATTTTGATACAATAAAATCAAATCTAAAAGATTACCTCAAAAATTATACTGATACTGACGGTGCGCCTTATTTTACAGATTTTGACTTTGAGGGTTCAGGATTATCAATCTTGATGGATCTATTATCATACAACACCCATTACAATGCATACTTAGCTAGTATGGTTATAAATGATATGTTTTTAGATTCTGCGGTAAAAAGAGCATCTGCGGTATCAATTGCTAAACACTTGGGATATACTCCAGTATCATTTATTGGAGCAAGAGCAACAATTTCATTCTCGGTAACAGGGCTAACAGGTACTCCTGATTTTCTAACGTTGGATAGATACACTCCCTTTACAACATATATCAATGATACTACATTAACATTTGTTAATTTGCAATCTAAAACAATACAACCAGTTAACGGAAATTATACTTTTGAAAATATTGAAATCGTTGAAGGCGTTCCTCTAAGTTACGTATATAGCGTAGATTCTCCTGGTCCAATGGAAAAATATGTTGTACCTAACGATAACATAGACACCAGTACAATACAAGTAATTGTGCAAAATTCAGTAACAGACACAACACAAACAGTATACACACTGGCCGAAGATACTTTAGATCTTGATGGCACTTCTACCGTATTTTTCCTTGAAGAAAATCCTACAGGCTTATATCAAATATATTTTGGCGATGGCGTACTTGGCAAAAAGCTAGCAAGAAATAATTTAGTTACAATAAATTATTGCATAACAAATGGTGTACTTGGTAATATTGCAGGCACACTATCTCAACAATTTGCATGCGGTGCAAGCATTGGTGGTGGAACAGTTTCTGGTGCAATTACTGCATTAACAAATTCTCGCGGTGGTTTGGCAAAAGAAGATATTAATAGTATTAAATTTAGAGCACCTAAATTTGCCTCAGCTTCAAATCGAGCAGTTACAGGTGCAGATTACAAATCATTGATTGCGAAAAATTATCCATTAGTGCAATCGGTATCTGTTTGGGGAGGCGAAGATAATGATCCTCCAATGTATGGTAAAGTTATAATTTCATTAAATCCTTATGAAGGATACTCTATTACAGATAGTGTAAAAAATGAAATTAAAAATACTATACTGCAAAATAAACAAGTGTTATCAGTAATGCCCGAGTTTGTTGACCCTGATTACTTTATTATAAATTTATCGGTAAATGTAAAATATGAGGCTGCAAAAACTTCTTTATTATCAAATGATGTGAAAGATATAGTTGTTAGCGAAGTAAAAAATTATTTCAATACTGATTTACAAAAATTTGATAACGATTTTATATTTTCAAAATTGTCAAGAAATATTGACAATGTGAGTGATTACATAGTTGGCAATTTAATGACTGTGAAATTACAGAGAAGAATTGAACCTATTTTAAATAGTAATTTAAATGTTTATACTTTAGGTAAATCTATTAAATTTAAAAATGGATTAGTTCCTGGAAGTTTAACAACCACAAGTTTTGTTGTCAATCACGACGGAAATTCTGTTCTTGCAAGATTAAAAGATGTTCCAAATGATTCTTTCCCAAACAATAAAGGTTTTGGGACAATACAACTTATAGATGCAAGCAGTGATACTATTTTTAATTCATTATACGGAACAATAAATTATGGTACAGGCGAAGTATCAATTACTAACCTATCTCTACTAGGATATCCGGCAGATACATCTGATGTTAGAATTACCGCAACGGTTCAAGATGAGTATCTTGATGTGGTTGTTAATAAAAACGAAATTATTTTATTAGATGATAGTACCGCAAACGTAGATTCAAATCGATTACCAGGACTTACAGTTAATGTAATCACAGTATGAGTAGAATAAGAGAAAAATTATCTAAGATATTTGCATCACAAATACCTGAGTTTATTCGGGTAGGGGAAACAGATGCTACAAATATACAAGTTATATCTACAACCGCGGCATCAAAACAAGTAACTGTATCAGACACTAGAGATATTATTGCGGGAGATAGACTACAACATCCCGCAATAACAAATACAGTATTTGTAACTAAAATATTATCTACAACAAAACTTGAAGTTAGTAATGCTATTGCAGTTACATTGTCAAATCAAGTTGCAAAATTTATTAGAGCAGATTCAACTTCCACATTTGTTAAATTTTTAGAAGCGTATTATAAATTCTTAGAACAAGATCAATACCCTCAAGAAATATTACAAAATGCAAGAAAATACGGCGATAGCGAATATACTACAGATAATTTAATTGAACAATTTTTTAAGAACTACGGTAATGATATTCCACGAAATATAGTTACAGAAAAACGTACTTTTATTAAACATTTTAGAGATATTTACAAGACAAAAGGCACGGAAGAGGCATATAAGTTACTTTTCCGTGTTATGTTTAATTCAAACGCTGAATTTTTCTATCCAAGCGAATTTATATTAAAACCATCTGATGGAATTTGGAAAAAAGATAAAACTATAATAGTAACACCGTTTAATCAATCAAATTTATATGATTTAGTAAATACCAAAATTGTAGGCAATAGGTCTGGCGCATCTGCAGATGTTAACAGTGTGATTAAAGTATATCAGAATATAGGATATAATGCCGAATCATACGAATTAACTTTGGAAAATGTAAAGGGTAATTTTTTAGTAGAAGAAATTACCGCATCTAAATTAATAAATGCAACAACCGGCGAACGTCGGACAATTATTGCATCAACATTACCGCAATTAACAAATTTAACAATTACTGATAGTCTTCCTGGATACGAGGCCAATGCTGAGATTAAAATAAATGGAGCGAATGTAGCAATTGACTACATAACCAATACTGGAAAAATTAAAACTGTAAGAATTATAAATTCTGGAGTATATTTAGGAAGAACCATTGTAGATGGTGTTGTGTTAGAATCATCATTTGAACCAGTATACATTGATCCTCCTACTCGTAATATATTAGGAAATATAACAATTACTTCGAATGTAGCAACATTCGTATCCAATACTCCTCATGGATTTAGTAAAGGTAATTATGCCAATGTATATTTTTACGGAAATGCAGCAAGTGCTGTAAATGGATTAGTTTCAAATGTGAGTATACACACAATATTAGATGATAAAAGATTTAGATTTACATATGTTACTGCAGACACAAACACAAACGCAAATTTAATTTATACTCAAAATGCAATATTAAAAAGTAATTTAGGTATATTGCGAGAAGGGTCAGGATATTGGAAAAATGGTCAAGGTAAATTGTCGAGCGCAATTTATATTCAAGGCCCAGCTGTTGATGCACCGGATCCTAGAAAAATATATTATCAACCATATTCATATGTTGTTAAAAGTCAAGTATCACTTGATAATTGGGCAGCCGTTGCTGCATCAATAGTACATCCGGCGGGCATGCAAGTTTTTAGTGAGATAGATAATACAAATAAAGTTCTTTCAAATATTAGTACTACTGTAAATAATGAGGTTTGGGATTATTTAGGTATAACTGCAGACATGGACTCTCCTCCATTTGAAGCAAGTATGACGACTTATTCAAATAGCAGAGTTGCAAATTTAGATATCAAATCGGACCATGTTTATTATCTGTTTAGTTATCTATAATAAATAATAAATAAATTAGTTGGAAAAAGTAATGGCGCAAATTATAACAGAAAATTTTAGAGTTTTTAGCGCGGCAGAGTGGATAGAGTCCGTTAGTAACACTAATAGATTGTATTTAACTGTAGGTAGACCGCAAAATTGGCCGGCCGAGCCAACGCCTCCTACGCCTATTAATAATGAATATCAAGATTTAATATACTGGGCAGAAACAATTGCATTAAAAAGAATATTGCCAACAGATTATAAACAAGTAGCAAAAAGATATGATTGGTCTGCAGGAGTAGTATATACGCAATATGATAATTTATCATCTAACATATACGGATCAAATTTTTACGTATTAACAGTTGATAATAATGTGTATAAATGTATATCAAATAATTTTGGTGCAGTTTCAACAACTAAACCAACGGGAACATTAACTTCTATAATTACAACTGCTGATGGATATCGATGGAAATATTTGTATTCGTTAACAGATACAGATTTACTAAAATTTTTAACAGCTGATTATATGCCTGTTAATATTAATAATGATGTTGTATCTACAGCAATTAAAGGAACACTTGATAATATTATAGTAACAAATGCGGGTAATTTATATACCACAAATTCAAATATTATAATTTCTATATCAGGAGACGGTTCCGGCGCAGAAGCAGGAAGTGTTATATTAACTGGCGCCAATACAATTAATAAAATTCAAACATCTTTAAATGGTAGTAATTATACGTTTGCAACTATAGCAATTTCTGGCGGAAGTGGTAGCAATGCAACTGCAAGAGCAATTGTATCACCTAAAAACGGACATGGATATGATGCATATTCTGAATTAGGTGCAAAATATGTTATGGTAAATGCAAGATTAAATTATGCTGAAGGCAGCGGCGATTTCCCAATTGTTAATGATTACAGAAGAATTGGAATTGTTAAAAATCCAATATCAAATACTACCTCCTTGATTGCTACGGAAACAACATTAAATAGTACACATACCATTACGTTGTCAAATATTACAGGTACATTTACTATAGATGAAAAAATTTACGGCAGTAATAGTAACGTAACTGGGTTTGTGGTTAGTACAACTGCAAATGCTATTACTGGTAACGGTGCAATTAGATATATTACTCCTATAGAATTATATTCAGGGAATGTTAGTTTTATTAATGGCGAAACAATAGTTGGTAGTAATTCTCTTGCATCGGGGAGAATTACAGGAATAACTGTTCCTGAAGTAAATAAAAATACAGGTCAGATTTTATATGTGGAAAACCGCAGTAAAATAACAAGAAATTCTGACCAAGCAGAAAATATTCATATAGTTATAGAATTCTAAGGTAAACAAATGGCTGTAAATTTAACAACTAATCCATATTATGACGATTTTGATAGTACTAAGAATTTTTATAGAATTCTTTTTAAACCTGGTACACCTGTACAGGCAAGAGAACTAACGCAAGTACAATCAATTCTGCAAGATCAGATTAAGAAATTTGCAAATCACGTATTTGTAGATGGTAGTAGAATTCTAAGTGACGATCCGGTATCTATTACTGTTAATGATAACGGTCGTTCAGTTAAATTACAAACAAATCCAAGTACAGCAAATTTATTGCCATATCTTAATAAATTTGTTTCTGGAACAACATCTAACATTATAGGTCGAGTTGATTTTGTGTTTGATGCAGATAATCCCACCGTGAATGATCCTCCAACATTAGTTATATCTTTAATTAAGAGTGAAGGTGTAAGTGAATTTAATTCAACAGAAACATTGTATTTTTATGATACAATTTCCGAGGCCAATGCAAAAGCAACTTCTGCATTAACTGTTGTAACCGTATCAGATAATTTTGTATCTGCTGTTGCAACACTTGATGAATATTCTGATACAATTATATTAACTTCTTCTACAGGTACTATTAATGTAGGCGATCAAATTGTAAATAATCCTAGTTTAGGGGACGATGTATTTGTCACAAAAGTAAATTCATCTACAAGTATCACATTAAATAAAAATGTAGGTGTTACCGATACAAATGTCAGCTTGCAATTTAAATCAAGAAATACGAGCCCAACATTAATTATTAACAGCAGTTCTGGTGTATATTATAAAAACGGATTCTTTATTAGAGTACCGACACAGTCAATTGTGCCACAAAAATATACAGCATATCCTACAAAATCGGTAGTCTTAAGATACGAAGAATCCACCATAAATTATAATGACGATAGTTCTCTATTAGATCCTGCATTTGGAAGTTCAAATTATTTAGCACCCGGCGCAGATAGATTAAAAATTAATTTAGTTTTAGATAGTGTAGACTTAACAAGTGATAATAAACCAGATATTACTGGAGAATATGTAGAAATTGTTAGATACAATAAAGGCAACGGAGATTTTATTGAATCTGGATCTGATTCTAAATATGCAGAATTTGCAAGAACGTTGGCCGATAGAACTTATGCAGAATCTGGTAATTATATTGTTGATCCTTTTGAGTTAGAAAGCGCAGGCAGTAGTGCAAGTGGAACGTCTGTAAAACTTTATGCAAATCCCGGCAGGGCATTTGTTGGCGGGTATGATATTGCAACATTGGGAAAAACAGAATTAGATATCCCAAAAGCAAGAACAACTAACTATGCGAATACATTAAATATTAATACTTTCTTTGGAACATATGTTTTAATAGATGCTCCTCAATTTGGATTGCCTGCATTAACAGATATAGATCTTGCAAATTTCTATGTATGTCATAATACAACCGATAGAAATGCAATGAATGATTCTACAGTTGTGGGATATGTTGTTCCTAAACATATGGAATATGAAACTGGAACAAGTTCAAGTGCTGCTTACAGATTTTATTGGTACTATTATGAGCAGGCATCTACAACTCTTGGTCCGGATAATATTAGATCTATAATTGGAGTACAAAACCCAATTTCTACAGACTATGGTAATACCGGAACATATGCCGCACCTACATTTTTTGCAAATATTCATCCTACGTTAGGCTTTACCGATAATCGTTTAAGGTTTTATGATGTTTCTCAAAATAGAAATATTTTCAAAATTAATAGAAATAATATAAAGAGCGTAACCAATAATAAAGTAGTATATTCTAAATTACTTTCAAGTCAATCAGTTACTGGAAGTACTGCAACATTAACACTAACGTCTCCTAATAAATTTGTTGGCCCGCTAGGTTCAACTATATCTAGTACAATAAAAAGAGACTATTATACTATAGTTGTAAAGTCTGTATCGTCCGGTACATATACAACTGGTCAGTTTGTTCCAACTGAAGATGTGACTATGTCAGTTGATTCTACCGGAACACAATTATCTATTGCGTTTGGTGGAAATTTAGTTTCAGGGACAATTGATGTAATCGTATCTGTTGAAAATGATACTTTAGCAAGAAGAACAAAAACATTAGTTGAGAATCAATCATATGTAGCAAACATAAATGTAGGCAAAGTTGATTATTCTGTATTAAAATCTGACGTATTCAACTATAAAGGCATATATAAAGTTGGCGAAAGTAATGTATTTGTAGGCAATTACAGTTCCGGCACTGCATACGTAGCAAATAATTTAGTTCAAGCAAACGGATTAGTATATTATGCAAATGCTGGAAGTACTGGTCAATCTTTAACAAATGCCGCTTATTGGAAACCTGTCGCAAAAGAATCGTTCTTAAAATATTATTTAGATTCAGGTCAAGGCGAAAATTGGTATGATCATGGCAAAGTTCGATTCTTGAATGAGACTGCGCAAGCTCCAGGTAATGTTATAATTGTTTTTGATTATTTTACACATTCCGGCGATGGAGCTATAGATGTAGGGTCATATCCCGCATCATTATATTCAAAAATTCCCACATATACTTCTACACAAGACGGTGAGCAGTTTGTTTTAAGGGATTGTTTGGACTATAGACCCCGCAGACAAGACGATACCCCAATCCCTCCTAATGGGATATATGCTAACCGATTATCTAATATTTTCTATTTTGATAATTACATAAAACCAAATCCAACAGAAGTTCCTGGTACAGAAGCAGACGTTGAATTCTATTTAGGTCGTATAGATAGATTGTACGTACAAAATAGAGATGCAAGTGCAGATAGTTCAAGAAATAAATTTAAAATTGATTCTGGAATACCTGCAGTTACACCGGTGGCTCCCCCGGATAACACAGATAGTACTCGTCAATTAATTGCAACTTTAAATGTGGCTCCGTATACTGCAGGTGCTACAGACGTAAAAGTTGTTTATAATGATGCTCCTAGATATACAATGAAAGACATTAATGTTATTGATAAAAAACTTGCAGCATTAGAAAAACGAGTTAAAAAACAAGGATTAGATATCATAGCATTAAACAATGTTGTATTTGATAGAAATGGATCTAAAGGAAATGTGTTATATAAAACAGGTATTCTTGTAGATAATTTTTCTAATTATGGTTCAGGATATGTTAACAAGCCGGAATTTACCGCTGCTATAGATACTGCTAGACAAGAATGTAGACCAGCGTTCGCGGCAATTCAACATAATTTGTTTTTTGTGACTGACCCAGATGTTGCAGTATTTAATGATTTTATTACTATGAAATATACTGAGGAAGAATTTATAAGTCAAACAATCGCAAGTGGTACAGATTCAAATCCAAATCCATCAGGAATTACTGCTGACAATGGCAGAGCGGTTATTTATCCTCCAATTATTTCGCAAGTTTCTGAGCCGGGCCAAATATTAGCATGGGGGGTTTCTAGAGGCAATCCAAATGATCGAAATCTTGATGCAAGCGAACAAGGCGGTGATTGAATTGGGACATCGTACTAATATCAAAGGCAAAAAATGAAATTTTTAACAAAAGTATTTAAAACAGCTTCAAAACAAGAAGATGTAATAATTCCGGCAGGATTGGATAATTTAACGACCCCAGGAATTACTAAAGGGGTTATAACATTATTCAGTGAAGTTGCAAGAGCAACGCAAATAGCAGCAGGCGCCAATTCAACTGGTTGGGTACAAACAATACAAACTGTTAATAATTTAGCATTTGCAGACAGAATGAGAAGTATTGGGTTGGCCGATACAGTAACAGTAAAAAATTCTGTTGATACTATTGTTAGTAATGGTGCAGGAAATGTTGTAAACCAATCAACAGTTGAAACTTTTAGCGGCGGTATCCCTTCAAATTTTGCTACATCAAATAGTATTATACGAAATAGTTATGATGTATTAATTCCTGAAAAGAAATTTTACAGTAACACACAAAATTTTACTGCTAACGTGGATAATTTTAATTCGTATGTGTCAAATCAATTAGATAATAATTCTGTTTATGCGAATGCAAACGTAACAACGTCGGTTCAATATGCAATAAACAATGGCTATACTGAAGATTGGACAACTTTAAATTCTTCAAGTTTTGATGTTAGTATGAATACTGCAGATGTGCAAGATCTTGCAGAATTAGAAATAGCAAGAACAAAAACAGCATTCTTAAACAACAAGTATTTTGGATAATTAAAAAATGACTATTGCAACTCGTACATCATCGTCGGTTATAAATTTTGACGTATTCAATTTACCTCCTTATACTCCCTTAAGTATATGGGTCAATGGTACAAATCATACGTTAGTATCTGCGCCATTGAATGGTTACATTGGGGATGAAATAATTACCGATGGCACAGGTCGGGCAAAGGGAACAATCTTACTGAATGAAATGTGGACTTCTTTTGATGGGGTTATACAAATTTGGTTTAAGCATGGATCTGAAAGAGATTCAATATATAGTGCTCCCAAGAATGCAATATTTGCAAGTGTAACTGCAAATAGGTCAGATGAATCATTATCAAATGGCGGCAACTCTGTTATTCCTGAAGCGGCAAATCGTGGGCAAGAGGCTGCTACAACATTAAGTCCACTTACACAAACATTCTTTGTAGATGCGGGAAAATATCCACAGGGGTTGGCAATTACGTCTCTTGAATTATATTTTTCAACTAAAGATTCAGAATTGCCGGTATCAATTGAATTTAGGCGTGTTGTAAACGGCGCTCCATCTGCTGGGGATGTTATCCATGGTACCCCAGTTGTAAAACTTCCGTCTGAAGTAAATGTTCCTGCAAATCCAAATTCTGGATTAGGCCCGTCAACTAAATTTAGTTTTAATCCTTTATATTTTCCGCCGGGAGAATATGCATTCTCGGTTATATCTAATTCACCCAACTATACATTGTATTCTGGAAAATTAGGTGCATCTGTATTAGGTACGGGTGAGATTGTTAATAAAGAACCATATACCGGAAGATTATTTAAATCACAAAATACAAATCTATGGCTTGAAGAAACAAATACAGATTTATGCTTTAAACTTAACAAAGCAAAATTTGAAACTGGAACAGTAACTTTTGAACTGCAAACTGCAGAAACACCCGAAGTGCAGTTTGATAGTGTGTATTTAGACACAGCTAGTTATAATTTTGGCGATTTAACAAATATTGATTACACATTAAAGGGAAAACGTTGGCCAGATAGCGCCGACCAACCATATGTGTATTTTAAAGAAAAAACTCCTTTTAATTTAGTTGCTCGATGGAGAACAAAAGATGTTGGCGATACAAAAGTAGCTGTAACATTTACAAATAACAATCCAGATATTTCACCCTTTATCGATAAAGGCAAAACCGTATTATATTCATTTAAAAACTTAATTGAACCGTATGAAATAGATACACGGGATTCAGAAATATATTATGGCAACGGGGTTGCATCTTCAAAGTATATTAGCAAAATTGTAACTCTTGAAGAAGGGTTTGATTCTACAGGGTTAGAAGTCAAACTAGATGTTAATAGAAAAACAGGCACAGACATTGGAGTGTATTGTAGAGTTATTAGTGGAGCTGATAATGGAATAGATTCATCTATAGAAAAACTTGATTGGAAAATAATGCCATTGTTTAATCAAAATGCAACGGTATCAAATCAGGCAAGCTATAGCGGCAATGTGGGAAAAACTTTTGTTGGTCTTTCAGAGACAGAATTTCATACTGAAACTTATAAGATTTTAGAAGAAGATTCTTTAGCAACAACCGGTACTGCAAATTTATCATATAATGCAACTCTTGGCGGAGTTAGTACAACCTTTAATTCGTTTAATAAATTCCAAATTAAAATAATATTTTATTCAAATAATTCTACAGTTGTGCCTAAAATTAAAAATTTAATTGGAACTGCGGTAATTTAAAATGTTTGTTAAATTAGAAAATGAAAATAGTTTTGTCAAAAGTACAAAAAACAATTCTTTAATCAATCAAGATTTTGCAGGATTAAGAGAATACAAAAACAAAAAAGAAACTGCTAACAAAATGACACACCTCTCAGATGAAATAAATAACATGAAATCAGATATTTCTGAGATCAAATCATTGTTAACACAATTAGTAAATCAGGCGGGAAAATAAATGCCAACATATTCTGTAAGTAATGTAAACATAGGAACAATTGCCAATGACGGGCAAGGCGATCCTTTACGCACCGCATTCTTAAAAATAAATCAAAATTTTACAAATGTATATGCCTATGCCAATTTGGCATACTACAGCGGTGTAGGTAATGGTGGCAATGGCGGTGGAGGTAGCGGAAATGTTATTTTTGAAGGCTGGGCTGATATTACAACAACAAATTTGTTAATTTTGACAGGTAAGTTAGCAAATATTGCGCCTACAAATTTAGGGAATCTTGCAAATGCTTTAGCAAATGTTGCAACAGTTAATTTGGGTGCACTTAATAATGCGTTAGCAACTGTTAATGTAACAGCATTAACTAATTTTACAAACGTAATTAATACTTTAACTGCTAATGCAAGTTCATCTAATACTAAAGTAGCGTTAGTATCAAATCTTTCAGCTAACGGCACTTCAAACGGGCAAGCAGTATATAATACCACAGACGGCGGACTTTATATTTGGAGCGGTAATGCTTGGATATCTCCAGGCGCGGCATTTACTCCTACTGCTAATTCTATTAGCGGGGTTGAAATATTTACATATTTTGCATTACCTGGCGGTCCTGGTGATGGTAGAGATTTTGATGGCAGACAAGGGTTTTATCAGGGTAACTTGTATTTAAGATCAAGCGGAGCATGGTCATCATATAATAGTTTTATTACTGGTTCTGGTACTCCTGTTTTATCAGCAGGTATTATTACCGCAACTGAATTAGCTGCGGGATCAGTTATCGCAGGCAAAATAGGTGCGGCCGCAATCAGTTCTGCTGAAATTCAAGCCGGAGCAATCACAGCAAATTTAATTGCAGCAAATTCAATTATTGCCGGTAAAATAGATACTGGTGTTATAACTGCGGTTGAAATTGCAGCAAATGCAATTACGGCAACAGCAATTGCAGCAAATTCTATTTATACATTGGCATTGCAAGCAGGTGCAGTTACAGCAAATACAATTGCGGCAAATGCAGTCACAGCAGTTCAAATTGCAGCAAATGCTGTTTACGCAAACGCAATTCAATCTAATTCAATTGAAACTAGAATGTTGCGTGCAAATATTATTACGGCAGTTGAACTTGCGGCTAATTCGGTATATGCTGGTGCATTACAAGCAAATTCTATTACCGCTAATCAAATTGCAGCAAATGCAATTACATCAGTTGAACTTGCAGCTAATGCGGTGTATGCCGGAGCAATTCAAGCAGGTGCAGTTACAGCAAACACAATTGCGGCAAATGCAATTACAGCTGTACACGTAGGCGCAAACGTAATTACTGCGGCCATGATTGATTCAAGAGGATTATCAATTAGAGATAATAACGGTAATATATTATTTGCTGCAGGGACAGGGGTATTATCTGCAAATGTGCTAGTTAATTTACCTGGAGGTGGCACACAAACTCTTGCAGCTCTTACTGCAAATGCAACTCCTAAGTGGTTAGATTTGAATAATGATGCTCCTGGTTTTGGGGTAGCAAACGGCACCTTTACAAATCAATCTAATATTTTGTTAACTGCTAATTTATTTGGAATGACCGGGACTCCAACTTTCTCGATTACAAATGGAACAGCTACATTAACAGCTACTGCCGAAGCAAATCGTAAAAAATTATTCTTTACAGATATGCTTACGGATGCAGTAACAATTAAAGCGTCCTTTACAAGCGGAGGAACAACATACGAGGATGTTGTTAGTTTATATAAAGTGTATAACGGAAACACTACTCCGCTTATGTATTTAACTGATGAAAATAGAACCTTACCAGCAGACAATTCCGGCACAGTTAGTTCTTTCTCTGGAGTTGGAACTGAAGCAGTTGTTTATTTAGGATTGGTAAACGATACTAGTAATTGGACATTTAGTTCTACCGCATCTGGATGTACTATTACACAGTCGGGGGCGGGCAATAAAATAATTACAGTTACAGCAATGTCCGCTGATACAGCAACAGTTACTGTTGTTGGATCGAGATCTGGATATTCTAGTTTAACAAGAATATATAAATTATCCAAAGCTAAACAGGGCGCTCAAGGCCAACCAGGCAATCCAGGCAATCCAGGAACCAATGGTACTCGAGGATCAATCCAAACATCTGGAAGTGCTTCATCTTGGTCAGACGCTGCAGCATATTCTGCGATTGTTGCGGCAGGTGGAGTTACTCCTATTATAACAGACCAAGTTACTTTATCAAATGGTTCATCTTTTTCTGAAACAAAGGTATGTAGTGCCGGCGGAAATCCTGGAACATGGACAACAGTTGTAGCACTATTTAATGGCTCATTGTTAGTAAACGGAACTATTATTGGATCTAAAATTGCAGCAGGTGCTATTGATGCAAGCAAAATTGCTGCAGACACAATTACATCTGCACAAATTGCGGCAGGTGCTATTACGGCATCTGAAATTGCAGTAGGTGCACTTACAGCTGATAAAATTGCTGCAAGCTCAGCAACAATAGCATCAACCGGAACATTTGGATTTGGAGCAGGTACCAATATTTCTGGGTTCGGGTCAGTTGGCGCATTTGAATCCACATCCAACTCCCATTTTGGAATGATAGGGGCAAGTAGTTCTTTACAGCCTGGCGGCGTGTTTGCAAATAGAAGTACAACTGGCGCTGTGTCAGCATTGTCCGCTTTTAAATTTAGAACTAGCTCATATCTTGGTGGCTCTCCTAATATGTGGACATTTGCTCAGTTATGTACTGACGGATTTTCTTATTTAGGGCGAAGTTACTATCCAACGACTGGTTATAATAAAACAAGCACACAACTGGACTCGGCCTCTTCAGCAGCCGCTTTTGCCTATGGAACAAACAGTGCAAGTGGTTTGCCCGAGATTGCCGCAGTTCAATTTGCAATGAGTTCAGGTGACGCTGTTAGAGTATTCGTCGGAACCATTAAAAATGCAGCAGGCGCAGTTGTTGCATTTACAGGATCACACGATGGGTTGGTATTACCTACTGAAAACATTGAATTGGGCGATATTCTAGTTGACGTTGACATTGTAGCAAAACGAGATATGAGTGATGCTATAAGTACACTTACAAAATCAACGCAAATAAATCAAAAATCAGTGTTTGGAGTATTAAGATGTTATGCTCAGGAAAATTATATTCCATATTGTCTAGCAGAAGAATATCAGGAAGAAATTATTTCGTATGTAGGCGATGTGGCCACACCTTCATTAGTGTGGAAAGAAAGATTAAATCCTATTCACCAAACAGTAGTAGACAATCACAGATTTGTATTCACCAATAGTTTAGGCGAAGGGTTAATTAATGTTTGCGGCGAAAACGGAAATATTGAAATAGGTGATTTAATATCTTCATCTTCAATACCCGGAAAAGGTATGAAACAAGATGATGATATAATTAGAAGCTACACTGTAGCAAAAGCTAGAGAATCTGTTACATTCTCATCACCAACAGAAGTTAAGCAAATAGCTTGTACTTATCACTGTGGATAATAAATGGCAACAACTAAAAATTTAGTAATAGACCAAGGCGCGACATTTACTGCCAATGTTCAATTTTTGGATAACAGTAAAAATCCTATTGCCCTAACAGGATACGATATTAAAAGCCAAATGCGCAGATCATATTCTAGCGCAAATGCCACTACCTTTACTGCAAATATTACTAATACCTCAACAGGTAACGTATCAA